>ERZ761607.114-NODE-114-length-176483-cov-39.037868_pt1 | contig 176483 bp, 163 predicted proteins | sample MGYA00511164_ERZ761607 | MGnify/ENA primary metagenome ERZ761607 (study PRJEB28899, sample SAMN02445080) | bioreactor sludge metagenome | biome: EBPR sludge | place: Australia: Brisbane, Thorneside Wastewater Treatment Plant | collected 2011-06-22 ... | reverse complement strand
GCAGGCGAAGGGTGCAGGCGAAGGGTGCAGGCGAAGGGTGCAGGCGAAGGGTGCACGCGAAGGGTGCAGGTGGGGCTGCTTGCGGCGGCGCCGCACTTCTCCCCTCCCCCGCGGGCGGGGGAGGGGCCGGGGGAGAGGGTGCGTGGCGCACCGGTGAGGGCCTCCATGGCGTCGACCCGCAGAGCGCCGGTTCCATGCCGGCCATGGCGGTCCGGCACGTGATCGAGGTCGCAATCCGCGACCGGCACGACGCGGGTGGGGCGCGGCGCGCTGATATGATCCGGGCCGTCCATTCAGGGGTGGTCCAACGTGTTCGAACTGTTTGTTGCAGGCGGCTTCACCATGTGGCCGCTGCTGCTGCTGTCGGCCGCCATGGTCGGCATCGTGCTGGAGCGTTTCTGGTCGTTGCGGCGGACCACGGTGCTGCCCGGCGGCCTGACCGCCGAGGTCGTCACCCTGGTGCGCGGCCGTCGCATCGATGCCGAGCACATCGAGGCGCTGCGCCGGCATTCGCCGCTGGGCCGGGTGCTGGGCACCGTGCTGGCCGAGCGCCACCGGCCGCACGAATACCTGGTCGCGCGCGTCGAGGACGCCGGGCGCCAGGTGGTGCACGGCCTGTCGCGCTGGCTGAACAGCCTGGGCACCATCGCCATCATCGCGCCGATGCTGGGCCTGCTCGGCACCGTGTCCGGCATGATCCGGATGTTCCTGGTGATCACCGAGGTCGGCGTCGGCGACGCCAACCGTCTGGCCGGCGGCATCGGCGAGGCCCTGCTGTCGACCGCCTTCGGGCTGATCGTGGCGATCCCCGCCTACATCTTCCACCGCTACCTGCGCGGCCGCGTCCACGACTACGCGCTGGACCTGGCCCGCGAGGCCAACCAGGTGATGGAGGCGCTGGAAGCCGGCACCACCACCGCGGCGCCCTCGACGCCGCCGGCGAGGGCGCCACGGTGAACTTCACGCCCGCCCAGGACAGCGACGAGATCGAGTTCAACCTCGTTCCCCTGATCGACGTGATCCTGACCCTGCTGATCTTCTTCATGATCAGCACCACCTTCGAGCAGCGCTCGCTGCTGCGCGTCGACCTGCCCGAGGCCAGCGCCGAGCCGACCCCGGCCGCCAACCAGGGCCTGGTGATCGTGATCGACGCCGAGGGCCGCTATTTCGTCGACGGCCGCGAGGTGCTGGGCGGCGACGGCGCCGCGCTGCGCGCCGCGCTGGAAAGCCATGCCGGCGACGACCGCGGGCAGTCCGTGGTGGTCCGCGCCGACGCCGCCAGCAGCCACCAGTCGGTGGTCACCGCCCTGGACGTGCTCGGCCAGCTCGGCTTCGTGCGCATCGCGCTCGCCACCGTGCAGGCCGGGGAGGACGGTTGACCGCCTCCGTCCCGCGCGGCGCGGCCGGCGGCAGCCCGGTGCTGCACGCCTACCGGCGCCTGCTCGGCTACACCCGCCGGTTCTGGCCGGTGCTGGCGGCGGCCGTGCTCGGCATGCTGATCGAGGCCGCCGCCGCCGGCGCCTTCACCTGGCTGATGCGGCCGCTGATCGACGGCACCTTCGTCGACCGCGATCCGACCGTGCTCAAGTGGATGCCGCTGGTCGTGGTGCTGCTGTTCCTGGTGCGCGGCATCGGCGTGTTCATGGCCAACTACGGCATGGCCTACGTCGGGCGGCGCGTGGTCGAGACCCTGCGCGGCGAGGCCTTCGCCCACCTGCTGCGCCTGCCGGCGGCGTTCCATGCGCGCGAGAGCAGCGCGCACATGGTCTCGCGGCTGACCTACAACGCCGAGCAGGTCGGCGAGGCCAGCGCCGAGTCGCTGAAGATCATCGTCACCGACGCGCTGACCGTGCTGGCCCTGGTCGTGGTGATGCTGCTGCAGAGCGTCAAGCTGACCCTGACCCTGATGTTCATGATGCCGCTGATCGCGCTCACCGTCTGGGTCGCCGGCCGGCGCTTCCGCAAGCTCAGCCAGCGCATGCTGGGCACCGTGAGCGACGCCACCCGGGTCGCCGGCGAGACCCTGGCCGGGCTCGACACGGTCAAGGTCTACGGCGGCGAGCAGGCCGCCGAGGGCCGCTACCGGCAGCTCTCGGTGCTGCGCCGGCGTCTGCACCTGAAGGGCAGCGCCGCCAAGTCGCTGAGCACCTCGCTGGTGCAGCTGACCGCCGCGATCGGCCTGGCGGTGCTGATCCTGGTCGCCGGCCGCGAGGCCGGGCAGGGGACACTCACCGCCGGCACCTTCATCTCGATGATGATCGCGATGTCGGCGATGCTGCCCTCGCTGAAGCGGCTGACCTCGGTGCAGGACATGCTGCAGCGCGGCCTGACCGCCGCCGAGAGCCTGTTCGAGATCCTCGACGCGCCGCTGGAAGCCGACGGTGGCGGTCTCCGGCCGGCACGGGTGCGCGGCGAGGTGGTCTACCGGGAGGTGCGGATGCGCTATCCCGGTGCCGAGCGCGAGGCCCTGGCCGGCGTGTCGCTGGCGGCCCATCCGGGCACCGTGACCGCCATCGTCGGTCGCTCGGGCAGCGGCAAGACGACCCTGGTGCGCCTGCTGCCGCGCCTGGTCGAGCCGGACGCCGGCAGCATCACCCTGGACGGCCGGCCGCTCGCCGAGTACGCGCTGGCCGACCTGCGCCGGCAGATCGCCTGGGTCTCGCAGCACATCGTGCTGTTCGACGACACGGTCGGCGCCAACATCGCCTTCGGTGCGCTGGCCGGCGCCGATCCGGCGGCGGTGCGCGCCGCCGCGGCGGCCGCCAATGCCCTGGAGTTCATCGAGGCGCTGCCGCAGGGCTTCGACACGCCGATCGGCGAGGGCGGCAACCGGCTCTCCGGCGGCCAGCGGCAGCGCCTGGCGATTGCCCGGGCGATCCTCAAGGACGCCCCGATCCTGATCCTGGACGAGGCGACCAGCGCCCTCGACAGCGAGTCCGAGCGCCTCATCCAGGACGCCCTGGCACGGGTCATGCGCAACCGCACCACCTTCGTGATCGCCCACCGCCTGAGCACCATCGAGCACGCCGACTGCGTGCTGGTGATGGCCGACGGCGCCATCGTCGAGCGTGGAAGCCACGCCGAGCTCCTGGCCGCCGGCGGCGCCTACGCGCAGCTGCACCGCATGCAGTTCGCCGAAGGCTGACCGGTGGCCACGGTCGCCGCCCTGCACCGCGTCCCCACCCGTGCCGGCGCAGCGGCGGTCGCAACGGCCGCGCGGCTGCCATGAGCGCATCCCTGCAGCGCTGGCTGGAAGCGCGCTGGTGGCGGCAGGCGCCGGTGCCCGGCTGGCTGGCGGCGCTGTCGCGGCTGTACGCGGGGCTGGCCGCACGGCGGGCCCGGCGCGACGCGGCCCAGGCCGTGGTGCTGCCAGTGCCGGTGCTGGTCGTGGGCAACCTGACGGTCGGCGGCAGCGGCAAGACGCCGGTGGTGATCGCCCTGGCCGAGGCCCTGGGTGCACTGGGCTGGCGGCCCGGCGTGGTCAGTCGTGGCTATGGCGGCCGTGGGCGCGGCTGTCGCGAAGTGCCCGCGGACGGCGACCCGGCGCTGTTCGGCGACGAGCCGGTGCTGATCGCGCGCCGCACCGGCGTGCCGGTGGTGGTCGGCCGCGACCGGGTCGCCGCCGCCCGCGACCTGCTGGCCAGGCATCCGGTCGACCTCGTGCTGGCCGACGACGGCCTGCAGCATCACCGCCTCGCGCGCGATGTCGAGGTCTGCGTGGTCGATGGCCGGCGCCGCTTCGGCAACGGCCGCCTGCTGCCGGCCGGCCCCCTGCGCGAGCCGCCGGCGCGCCTGGCCGGGGTCGACCTGGTGCTTGCCAACGGTCCGGCGCAGCCGGGCGAGACCGCCTTCTCGCTGGTGCCCGGCGAACCCTGGCGGCTGGCCGACGGCCAGCGCCGGCCGCTGGCGGGCTTCGTCGACACGGCCGTGCACGCGGTGGCCGGCATCGGCGATCCGGCACGGTTCTTCGAGACCCTGCGCGGCCAGGGCCTGCGCGTGATCGAACACCCGTTCCCCGACCATCATCGCCACCGGCCGGACGACCTCGCCTTCGGCGACGGCCTGCCGGTGCTGATGACCGAGAAGGACGCGGTGAAGTGCGTGGCCTTCACGGGTCCGGACTGGTACGCGCTGCCGGTGGCCGCAAGCCTGCCCGAGGCCGCCGTATCCGGCCTGCACGCCAGGCTGGCGGCCTGCCGCCGGTCGTGACCGCGCCCACGGTCGCGCGGCGCTCAGGACCGCCGGGCTAGACTGCCGCCATGACCCTGCGCATCGCCATTCCCGCCCGCCATGCCGCCACCCGCCTGCCGGGCAAACCCCTGCGCCTGATCGCCGGCGAGCCGCTGATCGTGCACACGGTGCGCCGGGCGCTGGCCTGCGGCGCCGACGAGGTGGTGGTCGCCACCGACCACGAGGGCATCGCCCAGGCGGTGGCCGGCCTGCCGGTGCGCGTGGCGATGACGCCGGCGGAGCTGGCGACCGGCTCGGACCGCCTGGCCTGGTGCGCGCGCGAACTGGGCTGGCGCGACGAAGACCGCATCGTCAACCTGCAGGGCGACGAGCCGCTGGTGCCGGTGGCCGCGGTGCGGCGGCTGGTCGAGACCCTGGCCGGCAGCGATGCGCCGGTGGCGACCCTGGCGACGCCGATCGCCGACATCGCCGAAGCGTTCGAGCCCAGCGTGGTCAAGGTGGTGTGCGACCGCCGCGGCCACGCCCTGTACTTCAGCCGTGCCCCGATTCCCTGGCAGCGCGACGCCTTCGCCCGCGACCGCGGCGCCCTGCCGCCCGACGCCGGCTTCCTGCGCCATCTCGGCCTGTACGGCTATCGCGCCGGCTTCTTGCGCGAGTTCCCGGACCTGCCGGCCAGCAGTCTCGAGCAGGCCGAGTCGCTCGAGCAGCTGCGCATCGTCGCGGCCGGCATCGCCATCGCGGTGGCGGTGATCGCGCAGCGGCTGCCGCCCGGCGTCGACACCGAGGCCGACCTGGCCGCCGTCGAGGCGGTCCTGCTGGCCGGGGGCTGAGCGATGTCGCGGCCGTCCGCCTCCGTTCCGATGATCGCCTTCGTGTGCACCGGCAACATCTGCCGCTCGCCGCTGGCCGAGGCCCTGGCGCGCCACCATGCCGGCCTGGCGGGCCTGGCCGCGCAGGTGCGCTTCGAGTCGTTCGGCACCCACGACTACCACGTCGGCCAGGGCGCCGATCCGCGCACCGTCGCGACGGCGCGCCGCTTCGGCATCGACCTGTCCGGCCACCGCGCCCGCCAGGTGGATGCCGGGCACTGCCAGCGGGCGCGGCGGGTGTTCGCGATGGACGCCGGCCATCACCGCCACCTGCACCGGCTGGCGCCGTCGCTGCGCGGGCGCATCGAACCCTACCTGCCCTGGCTGGGCCTGGCCGGCGACGACGTGCCCGATCCCTACTACGGCGACGCCGACGGTTTCGTGGCGGTCCACCGCCTGCTCGACGAGGCCTCGCGTCGCCTGGTCGAGCGCCTGCCCGACCTGCTGTCCGGCGCCGATGACTGAGCCGGAACCCGGCAGCGCCTCCCAGGCGCCGGCGCTCGGCAGCCGCCAGGAGATCGCCGCCTTCCTGCGCAGTCTGCCCGGCGGCCCCGGCGTCTACCGGATGCTGGGCACCGACGGCGAGGTGCTCTACGTGGGCAAGGCCGGCAGCCTGCGCCGGCGCGTCGCCAGCTACTTCAGCCGGCCGCGCCTGGAGCCGCGCCTGGCCGCGATGATCGCCCAGATCGCCCGCATCGAGGTCACGGTCACGCGCACCGAAGGCGAGGCCCTGCTGCTGGAGAACCAGCTCATCAAGTCGCTGCGGCCGCGCTACAACATCCAGCTGCGCGACGACAAGAGCCACCCCTACATCCACCTGGGCGGCGGCGAGTGGCCGCGGATCGGCTTCCATCGCGGTGCCCGCCGCGAGCCGGGCCGCTACTTCGGCCCCTATCCGGGCGCCGGCGCGGTGCGCGAGACCCTCGACCTGCTGCACAAGCTGTTCCGCCTGCGCGGCTGCCGGGACAGCGTGTTCAACAACCGCACCCGGCCCTGCCTGCAGTACCAGATCCGCCGCTGCAGCGCGCCCTGCGTCGGCCTGGTGTCGGCGCAGGAGTACGCCGACAGCGTGCGCCTGGCCGGCCTGTTCCTGGACGGCCGCAGCGGCGAGCTGGTCGACGCCCTGGTCGCCGAGATGGAGGGCGCCAGCCGCGAGCTGGCCTTCGAGCGCGCCGCCCGCCTGCGCGACCAGGTCGCCCTGCTCAAGAAGATGCAGGCGCGCCACGCCGTCAACGCCGCCAGCGGCGACACCGACGTGCTCGCCTGCCGGGTCGAGCAGGGCCTGGCCTGCGTGTTCCTGGTCGCCTTCCGCGGCGGCGTCGGCATGGGCTCGCGCGGCTACTTTCCGGCGCTGCCGCCGGGCCGCGCCGAGCCCGCCGAGGTGCTGGCCGCCTTCCTGCCGCAGTACTACCTGGAGCGCCAGGCGCCGGCCGAGCTGGTGCTCAGCCATCCGATCCCGGACCAGGCGCTGATCGCCGAGGTGCTGTCGTCGCGGGCCGGACGCAAGGTCGAGATCCGCAGCCAGGTGCGCGGCGAGCGCGCGCGCCTGGTCGAGCTGGCCGACGAGAACGCCCGCCAGGCCCTGGCGATGCGCCGGGCCAGCCGCAGCACCGCGCTGCAGCGGCGCGCCGACCTCGCCGAGCTGCTCGGCCTGGACGAGCCGCCGGCCCGCATCGAGTGCTTCGACATCAGCCACACCCTGGGCGAGGCGACCGTCGCCTCCTGCGTGGTGTTCGGACCGGACGGGCCGAACAAGGCCCTGTACCGCCGCTACAACATCGCCGGCATCGAGCCCGGCGACGACTACGCGGCGATGCGCCAGGCGCTGTCGCGGCGCTTCCGGCGCAGCCTGGAGCACCCCGACGAGGCGGCCTCGGCCTTGCCCGACCTGCTGCTGATCGACGGCGGCCAGGGCCAGCTCGCCCAGGCGCGCGCCGCCCTGGACGAACTGGGCATCGCGGGCCTGCGCCTGGTCGGCGTCGCCAAGGGACCCGAGCGCAAGGCCGGTGAGGAGACCCTGTGGCTGGAGGACGGCGGCCGCTCGCTGCAGCCGGGCGCCGCGTCGCCGGCCCTGCAGCTGATCCAGCAGGTCCGCGACGAGGCGCACCGCTTCGCCCTGACCGGCCACCGCGGCCGCCGCGAGAAGGCGCGCCAGACCAGCCGGCTGGAGGAGATCCCGGGCATCGGCGCGGGCCGCCGCGCCGCCCTGCTGCGGCAGTTCGGCGGCTGGCAGGGCGTCGCCGCGGCCGGCATCGAGGAGCTCATGAAGGTCAAGGGCATCTCGCGCGAGCTCGCCGAACGCATCTACGCGGCCCTGCACGCCTGAGCCCGGGCCGGCCGGCGCCCGGCGCGTCCCGTGCCGGGGTGCGCGGTCCGCCCCGGACCGCGCTGTTACCATCGCCGCCATGGCCATCACCCTGCCGACCTGGCTGACCCTGGCGCGCATCGCGATGATGCCGGTGCTGGTCGCCTGCTTCTACCTGCCGGCCAAGGGCGGCAACGTGATCGCCGCCTTCCTGTTCGTCGCGATCGCCCTGACCGACTGGCTGGACGGCTGGCTGGCGCGCCGCTACGGCCTGACCTCGGCGTTCGGCGCCTTCCTCGACCCGGTCGCCGACAAGCTCACCGTGACCGTCGTGCTGTTCCTGATCGTCCAGCAGGACCCCACCGCGCTGATGGCTATCCTCGGCGCCATCATCGTCGGCCGCGAGATCTCGATCACGGCGCTGCGCGAGTGGATGGCGACGATCGGCCGGCATACCCACATCCGGGTCGCGGGCCTTGGCAAGTTCAAGACCATCGTGCAGATGGTCGCCCTGACCCTGCTGCTCTACCAGCACGACCTGTGGGGGATTCCGATCTACGAGATCGGCCGCTGGCTGCTCGGGGTGGCCGCGGTGCTGACCCTGTGGTCGGGCGGCGTCTACCTGAGGGCCGCCTGGCCGCACATGCGCGGCGACGCGCTGGTGCCGGTCGCGGCCGATCCGGGCGCGACGGCGGCCGCCGCCGTGGCGCCCCGGCCGGCGCCTGTGACGGGGGTCGCGCCGGACCCGGCCCGCGCCGACGGACCTTGACAGTCGCGTGGCAATGCGTATGATGCGCGCTCCCAGGCGGGAATAGCTCAGTTGGTAGAGCACGACCTTGCCAAGGTCGGGGTCGCGAGTTCGAGTCTCGTTTCCCGCTCCAGATTCTCGGCACGGCCCCGGTCACCCGGGGCCGCGTCGTTTCCGGGGCCAGCCTGGGTCGGGAACGGCACCTGCGCCGTTCCCCTGGGGCCGTCGGCGCGCTAAGCTTGCCGGCCCCGGCGACGCGACGTCGCCGATGCCTCCGGCCTGGTGGCAGAGTGGTCATGCAGCGGCCTGCAAAGCCGTGTACGCCGGTTCGATTCCGACCCAGGCCTCCAGTTCCACGACGACGCCGCGGCCTTCCGCGGCGTCGTCGTTTCCGGCTGCGACGCGCCCTCGCTGTTCAACCGCGCGACCGGCGACCCGCACGACCATGCCGCCGCGCCGGTCCCCGGCTACCATGCCTCGACACCCGCCCGGGTGGCGAAACCGGTAGACGCAGGAGACTTAAAATCTTCCGGCCGCAAGGCCATGCGGGTTCGAGTCCCGCCCCGGGCACCACTGGGCACCTGCGCGGCAATCGCCGCTGCTCAGTCCTCGAAGTCCCACGCGAACAGCACGTCGTCCGGCGCGCACTCGCCCAGGTGCAGGCAGGCGGCCCAGTGCGGGTGGTCGACGAAGGGGTTGCGGTTGCCCTGGAAGCTGTGGACGACGTCGTTGCGCAGGCGCTCGTGTTCGTCGACCGGGTCGGCCTCGTGCCAGGCGATCAGCACGCTGAGCCGGCCCATGTAGGCACGGCCGGTGGTGTTGCCGCCGGTGGTCTGCACCAGGGACATCTCGTCGGTCAGCACCAGGTCCGGCTCGGCGTGGCCGGTGACGCCGTGCTGGCCGCCCTCGTAGCGCAGGTCGAGGTACAGCAGCGAGCGCGCGACGTCGCCCTGGCGGCCGCGCCAGACCTGCCAGAGCTGGGCGTTGGTCCAGTTGCTGTTGCCGGGAAAGGCCTGGCTGCCGCCGCCGCTGCCGTTGGTGGCCTCGGTGATGTATTCGCTGCAGCCCGGCGCGCACAGTCCGAACGGCTTGTTGCCGCGGGCGCCGTTGTAGCCGCTGTTGGACAGGCGCAGGGCGTGGGCGTCGGTGTAGGGGTAGTTGCCGTTGCCGTCGTCCGGGAAGCCGTAGCTCTTCGGCCAGGTGTGCTCGCGGTCGTAGAAGCTGTTGCCGCCGCCCTGGCGGGCATAGCTGGCATTGCGGTAGACGTCGACGATGCGGCCGGGGTCGGCGGGGTCCTGGTCGGCCAGCTCGAGGATGTCCCAGGTGTCGGTGGCGCCGCTGGTGTACGGGAAGCGCTGGTGGTCGTCGATGACCTCGTGCAGGGTCGCGCGCAGGCTGGCGGACGAGGTGGCGTCGACGGCGTCGTAGTAGTCGCCCGGGCCGAGGGCGGCGGCGCAGGGGGCGAAGACGGCCAGCAGCAGGGCGGTCCCGCAGCGGCGGAGCAGGGCAGGGGTCATCGGGGCGGTCGGCGGGCGGCGCAAGGTACGCCGGAAAGGGCGCCAGCATAGCGGGAGGGCGGGCGCGGAACGACTTTCCTGACCTGGGTCAGCGCCGCGCCGGCGCGGCGGCGCGACACTGCCGGCATCGTGGCCCCGCCACGCAGCCGACCGCGACGCCATGGCCGCCCGCAGCCCCCTCCTCGTCGTCCTGCTGTTGCTGTCCGTCCCCGCCGCCGCGGCGCTGCCCGGCACCTGGACGCTGGACGTCCGCCTGCGCCTGGAGCAGGTCGACGATGCGGCGTTCGCGCGCGAGGCCACGGCGCTCACCCTGCGCACCCGGCTGGGCTGGCGCAGCGGCGCCTGGCGCGGCTGGTCGCTGATGGTCGAGGGCGAGGACGTGCGGGCGCTGGTGGACGACTACAACTCGACGGCCAACGACCGCAGCGCCTACCCGGTGGTGCTCGACCCGCAGGGCGCCGAGCTCAACCAGGCCTGGCTGGGCTGGGATGCGGCGGCCGGCCACCAGGTGCGTATCGGTCGGCAACGCATCGCCTTCGACAACCAGCGCTTCATCGGCAACGTCGGCTGGCGCCAGAACGAGCAGACCTTCGACGCGGTGTCGGCGGCCTGGCGGCCGACGCCGGCCTGGACGCTGCGCTGGGCCTGGCTGGACCGCGTGCACCGCGTCGCCGGGCGCGGCCATCCGCAGCGCCTGCAGGCGCGCCAGGACCTCGACGCGCACCTGTTCAACCTGTCCCGGGCGCTGCCAGCCGGCACCCTCACCGGCTATGCCTACCTGCTGGAGAATCAGGACCTGCCTGCGCAGTCGACCCGCAGCCTGGGGCTGCGCCATGCCGGCGAGCACGCCCTGTCCGATGACGTCGCGATGCTGCATGCGGTCGACTGGGCGCGGCAGTCGGGCTGGCGCGACGCGCCCGACACCGGCACGGTCGGCTACCTCGCCCTCGAGGGCGGCGTGCGCTGGTCGGGACATGCCCTGCGCCTGGGTGCCGAGCGCCTGGGCGGCAACGGCACGCGCGCCTTCCAGACGCCGCTGGCGACCGGCCACGCCTTCAACGGCTGGGCCGACCGTTTCCTGGTGACGCCTGCCGATGGCCTGCGCGACCGCCACCTGAAGGTCGACGGGCCGCTCGGCCCGTTGCGCTACCTGGTGGCCTGGCACGATTTCCGCGCCGACCGCGGCACCGCCCGCTACGGGCGCGAGCTCGACCTGCAGCTCGCCTGGCCGGTGGCGCCGGGCTGGACTGTGCTCGCCAAGTACGCCGACTACCGCAGCGACGGCTTCGGCAGCGATGTCCGCAAGGGCTGGCTGTCGGTCGAGTACCGGCGCTGAGCGCGGCGCTCCGATGCGCCGTCGTCCGCTCCTGCTCTCGGCCGCCCGGCTCGCCATCGACCAGATCGACGATGGCCTGCTCTTGCTGCTGGCGGCACGCCGCGGCGTGGTGGCGGTCGCCGCCCGCAGCAAGCAGCGCGGCGGCGTGCCGGTCCACGACCCCGAGCGGGAGGCGCGGGTGCTGGCGCGCGGCGCCCGCCTGGCCCGGCGCCTGGGGCTGGCGCCAGGTTCGGCGAGGGCCGTGCTGGCCCTGGCGATCGAGGACGGCCGCGGCCTGCAGCAGCGGCCCGCGCCGGCGCCGGGCCCGACCGCCTCCCTTTCCCGCGACGAAGCCACGCAGGCCGAGCCCATGAACGACGCGACTTCCCACCCCGTCCCGGATGCTGACCGCTCCGGCATCGACCGCTGGCTGGCCCTGCTGCCGCCGCCGCGCCGCCTGGCGCCGCTGCTCGCCCTGCTGCCGACGGCGCCACGCAACCGCGTGTTCGCCCGGGTCCTGGGCCGGGCGCTGGCCCCGGCGGCGGCGAGCGGCGCGCTGGCGTTCCTCGAGGGCCGACGCATCGGGGTGGACGCGGTCGATCTCGGCCTGTCGGTCGCGATCGGCATGCGCGAGGGGCGCCTGCTGGTCGACGACGGGCCGGTGGAGGCCTCGGTACGCGGCAGCACCTGCGACCTGCTGGCGCTCGCCGGCCGGCTCGAGGATGCCGATGCGCTGTTCTTCCATCGCCGCCTGCAGGTGACCGGCGACACCGAGCTGGGCCTGACCGCCCGCAACGTCCTGGACGGGCTGTCCTGGGAGGACCTGCCGCTGCCGCTGCGCGTCGTGCTCAACCGCACGGCGCGGATGGCGCGGCGGGCGCGAGCCGCCCACCAGGTCCGCCAGGGCGTCATGGCGGCGCCCTGATCCACGTCAGGGCGGGGCCGGCGCGGCTGCGCGACAGTCGCCGTCTTCCCCGTACCGGAACCGACCATGCCCGACACTGTCGACCTGCCTGCGCGTTTCGAGCGGGACCAGCTGCTGGCCTGCGCCCGTGGCGAGCTGTTCGGCCCCGGCAATGCCCGCCTGCCGGCACCGCCGATGCTGATGTTCGACCGCATCACCCATGTAGGCGCCAGCGGCGGTCGCCATGGCCGCGGGCTGCTGACCGCCGAGCAGGACATCCATCCCGGGCTGTGGTTCTTCGACTGCCATTTCCAGGGCGATCCGGTCATGCCCGGCTGCCTGGGACTGGACGCGCTCTGGCAGCTCGCCGGCTTCCTGCTGCCCTGGCTGGGCGAGCCGGGACGCGGCCGGGCGCTCGGCGTCGGCAGCGTGCGCTTCTCCGGCCAGGTGCTGCCGGACGCCCGCCGGGTGGACTATCGCGTCGACGTCAGGCGCGTGTCGCGCGGCCGCGTCCCGCTGGTCATCGCCGATGGCACGGTGTCGGTGGACGGCCGCGCCATCTACGAGGCCAGCGACCTGCGCGTCGGCCTGTTCCGCCAGGTCGGGGAGGCCTGAGCATGCGCCGGGTCGTGGTCACCGGACTGGGGATCGTCTCCTGCATCGGCTCCACCCTCGCCGACGTCGAGGTGGCCCTGCGCGACATGAGGAGCGGCATCGGGCAGCGGACCGACTGGGCGGCGCTGGGACTGCGCAGCCAGGTCGCCGGGACGCCGGTGCACGGGCCGGACGCCCGCCTCGACCGGCGCCAGGCGCGCTTCCTGGGCGATGCCGCCGGCTTCGCCTGGACCGCCATGGCCGACGCCATCGCCGACGCCGGGCTGGCGCCCGAACAGGTCAGCCACCCGCGCACCGGCCTGGTGGCCGGATCCGGCGGCGGCTCGGCGCAGTGGCAGGTCGAGAGCGCCGACCTGCTGCGCGCCCGCGGCGTGCGCCGCGTCGGGCCCTACATGGTCTCGCGCACGATGTGCTCGACGGTATCGGCCGGGCTGGCCACCGGCTTCGGCATCCGCGGCACCAGCTATTCGATCGCCTCGGCGTGCGCGACCTCGGCGCACTGCATCGGCGCCGCCGCCGACCTGGTCCGCCATGGCGCGCAGGACATCGTGTTCGCCGGCGGCGGCGAGGAGCTGCACTGGGCGATGACCTGCCAATTCGACGCCATGGGCGCGCTCTCCACCACCCGCAACGACGATCCGGCCCGCGCCTCGCGGCCCTACGACCGCGACCGCGACGGTTTCGTCATCGCCGGCGGTGCCGGCATGGTGGTGCTGGAGTCGCTGGAGCACGCGCGCCAGCGCGGCGCCCGGCCATGGGCGGAGCTGGTCGGTTTCGCCGCGACCTCGGACGGTGCCGACATGGTGGCGCCGAGCGGCGAGGGCGCGGCGCGCTGCATGCGCCAGGCCCTGGCCGGGCTGGACCGCCCGATCGACTACGTCAACACGCACGGCACCTCGACCCCGCAGGGCGATCTCGTCGAGCTGGCAGCCCTGCGCGAGGTGTTCGGCGCCGACGTCCCGCCGCTGTCATCGACCAAGGCGCTGACCGGGCACGCCCTCGGCGCCGCCGGGGTCCACGAGGCGATCTACAGCCTGCTGATGATGCGCGGCGGCTTCATGGCCGGCTCGGCCAACATCGACACCCTCGATCCTGGCGCCTCCGGCTTCCCGGTGCTGCGCGAATCGCGGCCGGCGCGGCTGGACGCGGTGCTGTCGAACAGCTTCGGCTTCGGCGGCGTCAACGCCAGCCTGGTGTTCGCGCGCATCTGAGCGGTCGCCCGGCGGTTGCCGGCTGCCCGCGCCCGCTGGCGGCCGCGGCCCGGCTGTCAGGGGCCGGCAGCCACCATGCCCTGCTCGCCGTGCCAGTAGCCGTTGCGTGCCCCGATGGCGACCGGCGCCGCCTGCCCGGACAGGCAGCGGGCGTAGTGGGCGACGACCTCGGCGGTGCCCTCGTGGCGCGGCTGGACCCGGAACAAGCCGACCCCGAGGCGGCGCAGCGCCGGCAGTTCAGGACCCAGGTCGGTGATCTCCTCGCCCTGCACCTGGACGCCGTTGATGCGCAGGAACGGCTTGCCCTCGCGGGTCGCCAGAGGCAGGCCGTCGGGATGTTCGATGCAACGGAAGCCGCACTGGTCCTTGGCCAGGTCGAGGGCGCGGGCGGTGAAGCAGCGCGCCGACCAGGCCAGCGGCAGGCGGCCGTGGCCGACCACCTCGAGCGGCGGCATCCGGCGGCCGGCCGCGAGGTGGCGCCCGCGGATCTCCTCGATCAGGGCCAGGCCGAGCTCCACGCCTGGCACCCAGCGGCGCAGTCCGTCCTCCTGGAGCAGGGCGAGGGCCTTGTGGTTGTAGACGTTGAGTGCCGGGCCGGCGACGAAGCCCCTGCCGCGCTCGCGGCACAGCTGCACGGCGGTCAGGTCGTTGGCCTCGACCAGGAAGCGGTCATCGCCGACCAGGCGGGCGAGCGTGGCCACCTCGGACTCGGCCTCGATCAGCGCCAGGCCGGCCAGCACCACCTCCTTGCCGGCGGCGGCCAGCTCGCCGGCCAGGTCGATCCATTCGGCGGTGCGCAGCTCGCGCCGCTTGCCGCAGACGGTCTCGCCCAGGCAGACGACGTCGACCGGCCAGCCGGCCACCTCGCGGTAGAACGCCAGGGTGCGGGCGCGCGGCCAGAAGTACTGCAGCGGCCCGAGGCTGATCGCCATGCCGGTCATCGTCGCGTCCTCAGTGCCAGGCACGGTGGTAGGGGCCGAGCGTGGTCTGTCGGCCTTCCGACTGCGCCGCCAGGGCCGCCTGCCAGGCCGGCCGCGCGGCCCAACCCGCCGGGTCGGCGCGATGGCGGTCGATCGCCTCGCGCCAGGTGCGCACCACGGCGTCGACGTAGGCGACGCCGCGCTGCCGGCCCTCGATTTTTATCGCGACGACGCCGGCGGCGGCCAGCTTCGGCAGCAGGGCGAGCGTGTTCAGGCTGGTCGGTTCCTCGAGCGCGTGGAAGACCTCGCCGAGCACCTGGTAGCGTCCCTTGCAGACGGTCGGGTAGCCGGCCGGCTCGTCCTGCGCGAAGCGGTCGACGAGGACGCCGTTGAGGCGGACGCTGCGCTCGCCGTCGTCGTGCTCGCGCCACTCGACGAAGCGCGCCGGCGAGCAGACGCCATGGCGGTTGGGGGACGCGCCGGTCACGTAGCTGGAGAGCTGGCAACGGCCCTCGACCATGATGCACAGGCTGCCGAAGCCGAACACCTCGATGGGCACCGGGGCGGCCGCGCAGAGCCGCTCGACCTGCTGCAACGACAGCACCCGCGGCAGCACCGCGCGGCTGATGCCGAAGCGTTCCCAGGCGTAGCGGAGCGCCGGCGCGCTGGTCGCCGATCCCTGCACGGACAGGTGGCGCGGCAGTCGCGGGTGGTGGCGCGCGGCATGGTCGAGGACCGCGGCCTCGGCGGCGATGATGGCGTCGAAGCCCAGTTCCGCGGCGCGGTCGACCGCGGCCAGCCATTCCGGAAGGCGGCGGGCATCCGGATAGGTGTTCAGCGCGAGGAACACGCGCCGGCCATGGCGGTGCGCGTGCTCCAGGCCCATGCGCAGCTCGTCGCCCTCGAAGTTCAACCCGGGGAAGGCGCGGGCATTGGTCTGGTCCCGGAAGCCCAGGTAGATGGCGTCGGCACCGGCGGCGACGGCGGCACGCAGCGCCGGCAGGTTGCCGGCCGGACTCACCAGTTCCATGGTCCCCCCCTCGTGGTTGCTGGCCGCCCGCCAGGCGGCGCGCCAGCGCCTGACCGGGTACGGCGGTTGCGCGGCGCGGCGACCCGCGCGGCCGCGCCGGGCCGGGCCCGGCCGATGCACCGCAGGCGCCATCATCGCCACGGCCGGCCGGGCCGTCGCTGACCTGGATCAGGGGCGGCGGGGTTCGGCGGCCCTATGCTGGCCGTGACCCGCAATGACGGAGAACCCCATGCAACGCAAGCTCCTGGCCGCCCTGTCGGCCACCGTGCTGGCCGCCGGCGCCACCCTGGCGGCGGCGCAGGAACCGCCGGCCGGTCACCACCACGACCACGCGCCGGCCACCACGGTCGACGCGTCCGCCTGGCCGCGGCCGCCGGCCGGCAGCCGCTGGAGCGCCGATGCACCGCTTCGCGAGGGCATGGCGCGCCTGCACGCGTCGGTGGACGCCCTGGAGGGCCTGGCCACAGGTGGCCGTCTCGGGGTCGACCGGGTCCGCGCCGAGGCCGCCGCGATCGACGACGCGGTCGCCTACCTGTTCGCCAACTGCCGGCTGGATCCGGAGCCGGACGCCGCTCTCCACCACCTGCTGGCGGCGGTGCTGGAGGCGTCCGCGCGCCTGCGTGCCGACCCAGGCGGGCTGGCCGCGGTCGCCGACCTTCGCGAGGCACTGTCCCACTACCCGCACCTGTTCGCCGACTGAGGACCGGGCGCCGGCGCGCCGTCGGCAGCGGCGCTCAGCGCGGTGGCGGCGCGCCGGGCAGGCCGCCGCACAGGACGTCGGCAAGCGCTTCCATGCGCCGCGCCACCTGCGAATCCGGGACGATCGGCGTGCTCCACGCCCGGCGGGTCTCGCCGGGCCACTTGTGGGTGGCGTCGATGCCCAGCTTGCTGCCGACGCCAGGCTCGGGCGAGGCGAAGTCCAGGTAGTCGATCGGCGTGCCGGCGACCACCAGGGTGTCGCGCGCCGGGTCGACGCGCGTGGCGACCGCCCAGGCCACCTGGCCCCAGTCGCGCACGTCGATGTCCTCGTCGGTGACGATCACGAACTTGGTGTAGGTGAACTGGCGCAGGTAGGACCACACCGCCATCATCACGCGCCGCGCGTGGCCGGCGTACTGCTTGCGGATCGACACGACGGCGATCCGGTAGGAGCAGGCCTCCGGCGGCAGCCAGAAGTCGACCACCTCGGGGAAGACCCGCTGCAGGATGGGGACGAACACCTCGTTCAGCGCCGAGGACAGCACCGAGGGCTCGTCGAACGGCGCCCGGCCCATCCAGGCCCCCTGGTAGATCGCGTCGGCGCGCATGCGCATGCAGGTCACGGTCAGGACCGGGAAGGACGCCTGCGCGTTGTAGTAGCCGGTGTGGTCGCCGAACGGGCCCTCGAGCGCGGTGTCGCCCGGGGCGATGTGGCCCTCGAGCAGGATCTCGCTGCCGGCGGGCGCATCCAGGCCGGTCGCCTCGCTGCGCCAGATGCGGGTCCGTTCGCCGCGCAGCAGACCGGCGAACTCGTGCTCCGAGAGGCTGTCGGGGACCGGGGCCACCGCCGCCAGCGTGCTCGCCGGGTCGGCGCCGATCGCCACCAGCACCGGGAATGGCCGGTCCGGGTGCGCCTGGCACCAGTCGCGATGGTCGAGCGCGCCGCCGCGGTGCGGCAGCCAGCGCATGATCAGGCGGTTGCGGCCGATCACCTGCTGCCGGTAGATGCCCAGGTTCTGGCGCTCGCGGTGCACGCCGCGGGTCACCACCAGGCCGAGGGTCACCAGCGGCCCGGCATCGCCCGGCCAGCAGGTCTGCACCGGCAGCACGCCGAGATCGACGTCCTCGCCGCTGCGGACCTCGTCGTCGAAGGCGGCCCGGGCGACCCGCCGCGGCGCCACCACGGCGAGCTGGGCCAGTTCCGGCCAGCTGTCGAGCGCCTCGCGCAGGCTGCCCGGCCAGCGCGGTTCCTTCAGCGCCGCCAGCAGTTGCCCGAGCTCGCGCAGCGAGGCCAGCGGCCGGCCGGCCAGGGCCGCCTCGATCCGGCGACGGTGCCCGAACAGGTTGCCGAGGAACCCGTGCCGGGAATCGTCGACGCGGTTCATCAGCAGGGCCGGTCCCTGCCGGCGCAGGGCGGCCAGCGCCAGCGCCGTGCTCTCCAGCCGCGCCGACACCGGCTGCGCCACCTCGGCGAGGTCGCCGCGGCGACGCAGGGCATCCAGGAAACTGCGCAGGTCGTGGTGGGCCATGTCGTGCCTGGCTGGGCGAAGCAGGGGCCTGCATGGTCGCCGGCGCCGCCGGCGCGCGCCCTGACCGGGATCAGCACGCGACCGGCCTGGCGGGCGGCCCGGCGCGCGGCCTCAGGCCGGATCGCTGCCCGGGTTGCCGGCGGCTGCCGCCAGCAGGGCGTCGAGGGCGACCCGGGCGGCGTCGTCGAGGCCGGTCCGGCGTTGCTGCGCGCCGTAGCGGCGTTGATCCACCAGGTGGTCGCTGACGGTCAGCAGGGCGGCGGCGGCGACCCGGTGTTCGGCCGCCAGCGCGAACAGGCCGGCGGCCTCCATCTCCACGGCCAGGATGCCCATGCGGTCCAGCAGCCCGGGCAGGCCCGGTGGCCCGCCATGGAAGAGGTCGGTCGAGAACACGGTGCCCGTGGCCAGCGGCAGGCCGCGACGGCGCGCCGCGCCGGCGATCGCGGCGGTCAGGCGGAGGTCGGCCGCGGCGGGGAGATCCATGCCGCCGAAGCGGTGCCGGTTCACCGCCGAATCGGTGCCCGCCGCCGTCGCCAGCACCAGGTCGCCGAGCCCAAGCGAAGGGGCGATCGCGCCGCAGGTGCCGAGCCGGACCAGCCGACGCACCTGGTGCAGCTGGATCAGTTCGGTGGCATAGATCAAGGTGGAAGGGATGCCCATCCCGGTGCCGAGCACCGAGACCCTCAGGCCCTGCCATTCCCCGGTGAAGCCCAGCATGTTGCGTTCGCCGTTCACCCGCAGCGGCCGCTCCAGCAGCGTCGTCGCAATGTGTTCGGCGCGCAGCGGGTCGCCCGGCAGCAGCACGGCGTCGGCGATGCTGCCCGCGGCGGCGTCGAGGTGGATGCTGCTCATGCCGCGCCCCGCGCGGCCTGCGGCTGTTCCGCTGCGGCCAGCGCCGCGGCCGGCCGGCGCCAGCCGTGCACCAGCGGCGGCGGCACGCAGGGCGCCGGCGCCACCTGGAAGCTGCCGGCCAGCTGGGCGCGCGCCTGCGCGAGCCGGTCGCGGTCGGCGCCGTGCAGGCGCAGCAACGGCTGGCCGGCGGCCACCGGGCTGCCGATCGGCAGCACCTGGTCGATGCCGGCCGACGGATCCTGGCGTCCGTCCGCGCCGCCTGCGAGCAGGGCCACGGCCTCGCCGAGGCGGCGGGTGTCGATGGCCGCCAGCCAGCCAGCCGCCGGCGCCACCAGCGCTTCGAAGACCGCCGCGCGCGGCAGGTGGCGATCCGGGCGGTCGAGCAGGTCCGATGGCCCGCCCTGGCCGTGCACCATCGCCGCGAAGCGCTCGGCGGCGTGACCACCGGCCAGGACCCGCACCACGCGGCGCCTGGCCCAGGCCAGGTCCGGCGCCAGCCCGGCGAGCAGCAGGGCGCGCGCGGCCAGCGCCACCGTGAGCCAGTACAGCCGGCTGTTGCGGTCGTGGCCGGACAGCACCGCCAGGGCGGCCGCGACCTCCAGCGCCGCACCGGCGCCGTCGGCCAGCGGTTGCGACATGTCGGTCACCGCGGCGGCGGCGAGCAGGCCGAACGGTGCCGCCACCGCCAGCAGGCGTCCCGCCAGCCGTCTTGCCTCGGCCGCGTCCCGGCACCAGGCGCCGTTGCCGGCCTTGACGTCCAGCACCAGGGTGCCGACACCGGCGGCGAGCTTCTTGGAAAGGATGGAGGCGACGATGAGGCCGGGCGAGTCGACGGTGGCGGTGCGATGGCGGACCGCGTAGAAGCGTCGGTCCGCCGGCGCCATGTCCGGCCCGGCCGCGAAGATCGCCAGGCCGTGCCTGCGGACCAGCGCCGCCACCCGCGGGCGCGAAAGGTCCGTGCGCACGCCGGGTATCGCCTCAAGCTTGTCGAGCGTGCCGCCGGTATGGCCCAGCGCGCGTCCGGACATCATCGGTACGAAGCCGCCGCAGGCGGCCAGCACCGGCGCCAGCACCAGGCTGGTGGCGTCGCCGACGCCGCCGGTCGAATGCTTGTCCAGCACCGGGCCGGGCAGGTCCAGGCGCCGCCAGTCCAGCACCGGTCCGCTGTCGCGCATGGCGCGGGTGAGGGCGACCGTCTCGCCGACGTCCAGGCCGCGCAGGCGGATCGCCATCGCCATCGCCGCTGCCTGCGCGTCGTCGACCGCGCCGTCGGCGAGGCCGCGTACCAGGCCGGCGATCGCCTCGTCGGCGAGCCTGCCGCCGTCGCGCTTGCGGGCGATCAGGCCGGACGCGTCCATGCGGTCTCGGCCGGGGTGGGCGGCGCCGTGATGCCGACGACATCGGCGATCTCCTTCCACAGGCCGCTGGCGCCGATGCGGAAGCGTGCCGGGGTCGGCCAGGACGGTCCCAGCACCCGCTCGGCCAGGCGCAGGTAGTCGCCGGCCGCGGCGACGGTGCGGATGCCGCCTGCGGCCTTGAAGCCGGCCCGGCCACCGCGGCTGGCGATCGCCTCCAGCAGGACCCGGGCGCTGGCCGGATCGGCCACCTGGCCGTCCTTGCCGGTGGCGGTCTTGAGCAGGTCGGCGCCGGCGTCGAGGGCGAGCAGCGCGGCGGCGCGCAGGCGCGCCGGATCGTCGAAGCGCCCGCACTCCAGGATCACCTTGAGCGGCGCGGCGCCGCAGGCGTCGCGCAGCGCCGCCAGAACCGCCTGGACGCGCGCGGCCTCGCCGGCCAGGAAGGCCCGCCATGGCAGCACCGCGTCGATCTCGCCGGCGCCGGCGGCGAGCACGCGCCGCACCTCGCGCCGCACCCGGTCCGGATCGTCGCCGCCGTCGGGGAAGTTGACCACGGTGGCGACCGGGATGCGCGGGCGCGCCGGCAGCAGCCGTCGCGCGAACAGCACGAATTCCGGATACACGCACACCGCCGCGACATCGCCTGCCGGCGTGCGGGCACGGGCCAGCCAGCGCGCGATCTCCGCAGGCCCGGCGTCCTCGTCGAGGCAGGTCAGGTCCAGGTGGCGCAGCAGGCGGCGCGCCATGGCGGTATCGGTGCCGCTCATCGATGGGCTCCTCGGGCCAGTGCAGCTTGGCGGGCGCGGATCGCCGGCGCGTTGATCCGGATCAGCCGCGCTGCGGACGGCGGCGCGGCCTGCTAACGTCGCCGCGACCAGGAGGACGCCATGGACCGCGGCGAGAGCTTGCACGAACTGGCGCGCGCCGCGGCGGCGCGCGCCCATGCGCCCTATTCCGGCTTCCGGGTCGGCGCGGTGGTGCGGCTGGCCGGCGGCGGCAGCCACGTCGGCTGCAACGTCGAGAACGCTGCCTTCCCGCTCTCCGGATGCGCCGAGCGCCATGCCCTGGCGGCGGCGGTCGCCGCCACCGCCGGCCGCCCGGAGATCGAGTCGGTCACCGTGGTCGCGCTCGGTCCGGACGGCGTGGAGGTGCCGGCACCGCCCTGCGGTGCCTGTCGGCAGCAGATCGTCGAGTTCGGGCCGGCGATCCGGGTCGGCTTCATGGCGAGCGACGGCCGGCGCATCGAGCTGCCGGTGGCCGAGCTGTTGCCGCATCCGTTCCTGCCCGCCGCCCTGCGCTGAACCGGCGGCGCGGTTGCCCGCTGCCCGTCCGCGACCCGGCCCGGCGCCGGTGCCGGCCCCGCGCGGCCGCCTCGAGGCCGCCGCCTGCCGTGCCGCAGGAGGGAGCGCGCAGTCCGGCGCCGGGGTTGCGGCATGCGAACCGCGAACCCCGAACCCGGAACCGCGAGGGTGCCGGGCACGCTCAGTCGAAGCCGACCTGCAGGATCACCTCGTCCAGCACCAGCTGGCGCGTCGCCATCGCGATCGGCGCGCCGCGCCCGGTCTGCATCCACAGCGCGTGGAGGGTCTCTCCCCAGTGGTCGGTGTGGTTGCCGTCGCGCAGGTGTTCGATGTATGACTTCGGCAGGCTCTGGTAGTAGAGGGTCGCCTCGACCCGTGCCGTGCCGGGCGGCATCGGGTAGGTGCGCGCGTGCCAGTGCTGGCCGTCGGCGTAGGCGTGCGCGACCACCGGCGCGCCGCCGGCCTCGAAGGCCGCGTTGGCGAAGCCCATCGGCGGGATCCGGCTGTCCTTGACGATGGTGTCGGCCAGGGCCATGTGGCCGGTCGGCCCGGCCGGCAGCCCGGTGGCCGCGGCGGCGTCCTCGCTCAGGCCGACCAGCATCTCGTAGACGGTGGTGGTGGACTCGTCCAGTTCGGCCTGCGCCTCGTCGTAGTGGCCCTGTTCGCCGAGCAGGCCGCCGGCGCCGTCGAGCCAGCGGATGTTGAGCCAGACCCGGCGGCCCTCGATGTGGCCGGTCGGCAGCTTGTGGCCGCTGTGGTTGACCACGCGGGCGACGACGGCGCCCTCCTCGCGGCGCAGGTGGACGCTGGCGGCGCGCTGCAGCATGTCGACGGCGCGCGCCCGGCCGGCGGCGATCGCGCCCTTGTCGACCGTGGGGTCGCCCTGGGTGTGGGCGGCGATGAGGTCGAGCGACTGCGCCGCGGCGCCCGCGAAGGCATGGCTGGCGACGTCCTGGCGCTCCGGCCCGAACACGCAGGCGCGCGCCACGACGCCGGGCATGTGGCAGTCCTGGCAGCTCGACACCAGTGGTCCCCGGGTGCCGCCGAAGCGGCCGCCCATGTCGACGCCGCCCTGGCCGAACGCCGACAGCTTCCACTCGGTGTAGGTGCGCTCGAGGGGGAACTGCATCCACGGATCGGCCTCCGGGGCCGGCGCGTCGATGGCGTTGTAGCGCCACGAGCCGTCCGGCAACCGGATGGTGGCGACGTTGCCGACGTCGTGGCAGCTGCCGCACAGGGCGCTGTCGGTGTGGTAGGGCGAGTGCAGGCTGCCATGCGGCGGCTGGGCATCGGCGCGCGGGCCGCGCCGGCGGTCCTCGGGGTCGAGCACGAACATGGCGTTGCCGGTGGCCGGCGGCACCTCGTCGAGGGCCGCCAGGATCGCCTCGTCCTCGGGCGGGCTGATCCCCTCCCGGTAGTCCGGGTCGACCAGCGTGTGGCAGAAGTGGCAGCCGACGCCCTCGAGGTCGCGGCCGTCCAGCGCGCTGCCGTCCGGCGGCACGACATGGCCGGTGATCACGGCGTTCGGGACGTGGCAGCGCAGGCAGTAGCTGCCGACGTTGTCGACGTCCTGGTTGGCGGTGCTCATCTGCGCGAAGAACAGCGGGTCGCGCCCGCCCAGCGCCATGAGGCTGCCCGCCCAGGTCGACCAGGGATCGGTGGCCGGGTCGATGTCGCCGTGGCAGACCCGGCATTCGGCGGCCGGCCGCATGACCTGCGGATCGACGTCGCCCGGTTGCGTGCCCGGTACCCGGAAGTCGAGCTGGGTCAGCGGCAGCGGCAGCGGCAGCCCCGCGGCAAGGACGGCGCCGGCGAGCGCCAGCAAGGACAAGGCAAGGCGCAGGGCCGTCCTGGTGGTCATCCGCTCAGCTCCCTCGGCCGCCGTGGCGGGATCGCCCGACACTGCCACGCGGTCGCCCGGGGTGCCCTGATCCAGATCAGTCCGGGTCGACCGGGGGCGGCTCGCCGGCCGGCCAGTCGGCCGGGCGGTTGAGGTTGGCGAACTGCGCCTGGTCCAGCCATGGCGGTTCCAGCACGCTCGCCGCCAGCGCCTGCTGCAGGCCGAGCAGGGCGCGCGGCCCGGCCGGGTCGGCCAGCCAGCCGGCCAGCAGGTCGCGCACGGCGGCATCGACGCGCAGGCGCATCGGCAGGGGCTGTCCGCGGTAGTGCAGGCAGGCCGCCCTGGGAACCTGCCGCAGCAGGGCCACCAGCCGTGCCGGCGCCAGCATCGGCATGTCGACCGGCACCACCAGCAGGCGGCAGTCGGGCAGGACGGCGGCGGCCGTCGCCAGCCCGCCCAGCGGCCCCTGGCGGGGACGCCGGTCGGGCAGGCCATCGTGTTCGGGACGGTCGCCGCTGACCACGCTGCGCTCGACCCCGGCGGCGGCCAGCAGGGCCAGCATGTGGTCGAGCAGGGTCCGGCCCTGCCAGGGCAGCAGGGCCTTGTCGCGGCCCATGCGCCGGCTGGCGCCGCCGGCCAGCACCAGGCCGATGGCGGGCAGGTGGCCGGTGGGCGCCCGCGGGGTCACGCCGGTCCGGCGGGCACCGGGGCGGCGTGCGCGTCGCCGCCGCACAGCGAGCAGCCCTCGCTCCAGGCGCTGTCGCCGTCGGCGTAATGCTCCTGCTTCCAGATCGGGGCCTGGTGCTTGACGGCCTCGATGACCGCCCGGCAGGCGCGGAAGGCCTCGTCGCGGTGCGGCGTGCCGGCCGCCACCACCACCGCCACCTCGCCGACCGCCAGGCGGCCGCGGGCGTGGGCGACGTACAGGCGGATCGCCGGGCCGAACGCCGCGGCGGCCTCCTCGCAGGCGCGCCGGAACACGTTCAGGGCCAGCGCGTCGTACAGGTCGTAGCTCACCCCGACCACGGCGCGGCCGTGGTTGAGGTCGCGGATGGTGCCGACGAACAGGGCGGTGCCGCCGAAGCCGGGCGCCGCCACGTGACGCAGGGCGACGGCCGGGTCGGGCAGGGCGCCGGCCGCGGCGTCGGCGATCGCGCAGGCGAGGGCGTCGGCCATGCTCATCCGCCGCTGACCGGCGGCAGCACCGCCAGTTCGCCGTCGCGCGGCACCGGTTCGTGCTCGCGCAGGACGCGCTCGGCGCTGGCGAACACCGAGACCGCCAGCAGGCCGGGCTGGAACGCCGGCCAGTGGCCGCGGCCATGGGCCTCGAGGGCGGCGCGCAGCGTCGCGACGCTGGCGTCGTCGGGCAGGGGCAGCTCGACCACGGCCGCCGGGGCAAGGTCGCGGAAGGCGCCGAACAGGCGCACGGAGACGGTCGCGGTCATGGGCGGGTGGCGGGTGGCGACGGGTCGGGCCAGGCATCGGCGGGTGCCAGCGGGTACACCGCCACCGGCGTGCCGGCCGCCAGCGACTCGCCGTCCTCCGGCAGCACCGCCCAGGCGTTGGCGCGCGCCAGGGGCGCGATGCGGAAGGACTCCTGGCCGGGCAGCAGGTCGACGGCCAGCGCGCCGTCCGGCTGCTGGAACACGCGTGCCTTCTGGAACAGGGTCAGGCCGGATTTCTTGCGCGCCTCGCGGCTCAGGCGGGCCTGCAAGGGCCGCTCCCCGGGCACGCCGAGCAGCGCCTGCAGTGCCGGCAGCACGAAGAAGCGCAGGCCCACCGCGCTCGACACCGGGTTGCCCGGCAGGCCGAAGAACAGGGCACCGCCCGGCAGCACCGCGAACAGCAGCGGCTTGCCCGGACGCATGCGCAGGCGGTGGAACACGGTCCGTGCCGGCAGGGCGGCCAGCACCTCGGGAATGAAGTCGTAGCGGCCCATCGATACCGCGCCAGTCGAGACCACCAGGTCGGCACCGTCGGCCAGGGCCGCCACCAGCGCCGTGCCGAACGCGGCCGGATCGTCCGGCACGCTGGCGGGGCCGGGCAGCACCCGGGCGCCTGCCGCGGCCAGGGCGGCGCGCAGGAAGGGCCCGTTGCTGTTGCGGATCTCGCCGGAGGCCAGCGGCTGCCGCGGGTCGTCGACCAGTTCCCGGCCGGTGCACAGCACCGCCACCGCCGGCCTGCGCCGTACCGGGGCGGCGTCGACACCGAGGGCGGCCAGCAGCATGAGCTGGGCCGGACCGATGCGGGTGCCCGCGGACAGGGCCGGCGTGCCACGGACGAGGTCCTCGCCGGCCCGGCGCACGTGCTGCCCGGGGCGCACGGCTGCGGTCAGGACGATGCGTGCCGGACCTTCGCCGGTCCCGGGGTCGGCGGGCCGGGTGTCCTCGATGGGCACCACGGTGTCCAGCCCGTCCGGCAGCCGGGCGCCGGTCATGATCGCGCAGGCGGTCGTGCTGGCACGGGCCGGGTCGCCCGCCGCCTGCTCGCCGGCGACCTCGAATTGCTCGCCCGCGTGCGCCGACCGGTCCGCCAGCGCGAGGGCGTAGCCGTCCATGGCGGCGTTGTCGAAGCCGGGCAGGTCGCAGGGCGCGTCCACGTCGGCGGCCAGCACGCGCCCGGTCAGGACGTCCAGGGCGGCCGGCTCGGCCGGCAGCGGGGCGCAGCGGGCCAGGACCTCGGCGAGCGCCTGGTCAACCCGCACCGGGCACCTCCATGTGGCCGTGCGCACCGCCCGCCGGCTGCGGCGTCTGCGGCTGGTAGCGCGCGCGTTCATCGCCGTCCATGCCGTCCGGGTGCAGCCACAGGCCCTTCTTGCCGCCTTCCTTGAACAGCAGGCGGATGCCGGAGATCGCCAGGGCCGGCTGCACCGGCTTGGTCAGGTCGTACAGGGTGAGCAGGGCGGCGCTGACCCCGGCCAGCGCCTCCATCTCGACGCCGGTGCGTGCAGTCGTCGCGACCTCGCAGTAGATCCGCACCGCCTGTCGCTCCGGCAGCAGCCGCCAGTGCAGGTCGACGAAGTCCAGCGGCAGCGGATGGCACAGGGGCATCAGCTGGCTGGCCGACTTGGCGCCCTGCAGGCCGGCGACCTGCGCCATCAGCAGGGCGTCGCCCTTGGGCAGGCGGCGCGCGGCGATGTCGTCGAAGGCATCGCCGGCGAGCAGTTCGCCCGTCGCCACCGCGCGCCGCCGGGTCGCCGGCTTGCCGCGCACGTCGGCCATCTGGAATCCGGTGCCCTTGTCCATGGTCAGCCTCCGATCGACGCCAGGTGGGGCACCAGGCCGGTGCGGCCTTCGTGCAGGGCATGGCTGGCGGCCTTCAGGCCGAGTTGTGCGACCAGGGTCGCCTCCAGCTCGGCGGCCTGGTCGTCCGATTGCAGCAGCGGGCGCAGCGGGATGCCGGTCTCGCCGAACAGGCACAGGCGCAGGTCGCCGCCGGCGGTCACCCGCAGGCGGTTGCAGCCGGCGCAGAAGTCCGGCGCGTAGGGCGCGATGATGCCGATCCGGCCCTGGTAGTCGGGGTGCCCCCAGTCGACCGAGGGGCCGGCATCGAAGGCGCGCGGCTGCGGCCGCCAACCGCGTTCGCGCAACTGCGCCTCCAGCACGGTGGCGCGCACGTGGTGGCGGGCGAAATGGTCGCCGTTGTCGCCGGTGCGCATCAGTTCGATGAAGCGGACGTCGAGCGGCCGCTCGCGCACGAAGCCGATGAACGCCGGCAGCTGGTCGTCGTTGAGGCCGCGCAGGAGCACGGCGTTGAGCTTGACCGCGCGCAGGCCGGCGGTCAGCGCGCGTTCGACGCCGTCGAGGATCTGCGGCAGACGGTCGCGACCGGTGATCGCCGCGAAGCGCGCGCGGTCCAGGGCGTCGACGCTGACGTTGAGGTGGCTGAGGCCGGCCGCGCGCCAGGCGTCGATGCGGCGCGCCAGCAGTTCGCCGTTGGTGGTCATCGCCACCTTGGCGATGCCCGGCACCGCCGCGGCGAGCGCGATCACCTCGGGCAGGTCGCGGCGCAGGCTGGGTTCGCCGCCGGTCAGGCGCAGCTTGCGCATGCCCAGCCGCGCGAACGCGCGCAGCAGCCGGCCGATCTCGTCCAGGCGCAGGTCGGCGGGCTTTCCGGGCAACGGCCGATGGCCGTCCGGCAGGCAGTAGCCGCAACGGAAGTTGCAGGCCTCCAGCAGCGAAAGCCGCAGATAGGGGAAACTCCGACCGTGGCGGTCGGCGAGGGACGGCATCGCACACTCCTTTCCGAAGAGTGGGAGGCCGCCGGGTTTCCCCGTCGACCCAGGTGGCGCACCGGGCGCCACGGTCGGCCGCCGTTTCCGTTGCCGGAGGCAGGCGGTTCGACTTCGGAGTGCCGCGGCTGTGGCCGCGACGTCGTGACTATAGCCCAGCGCCGCGCCGGCGTGGCGCGGCGGTCGGCGTTCAGCCGGCCGCGGCGGCCCGTTTCTCGTGTTCCTCGCGCAGTTCGCGGCGCAGGATCTTGCCGACGTTGGTCTTCGGCAGGGCGTCGCGGAACTCGATCTCGCGCGGCCGCTTGTAGCCGGTCAGGTTCTCGCGGCAATAGTCGAGCAGGGTCTCCTCGTCGAGCGCCGGGTCCTTGCGCACCACGACCAGCTTGACCACCTCGCCGGCGCGCTCGTCGGGGATGCCGATCGCCGCGACCTCGAGCACGCCCGGGTGGGCGGCGACCACGTCCTCGATCTCGTTCGGATAGACGTTGAAGCCCGACACCAGGATCATGTCCTTCTTGCGGTCGACGATGTAGACGAAGCCGCGCGCGTCCATGCGCGCCATGTCGCCGGTCCGCAGCCAGCCGCTGCCGCCCAGCACCTTGTCGGTCTCGTCGGCGCGCTGCCAGTAGCCCTTCATGACCTGCGGGCCGCGCAGGCACAGCTCGCCGACCTGGTCGAGGCCGAGGTCGCGGCCCTCCTCGTCGCGGATCGCCGCCTCCGTGGAGCAGATCGGCAGGCCGATCGAGCCGTTGTACTCGGGCAGGTTCATCGGGTTGATGCAGGCCGCCGGCGAGGTCTCGGTGAGCCCGTAGGCCTCGATCAGCGTGCAGCCGGTGGTCTTCTTCCAGCGCTCGGCGACCGCGCGCTGCACCGCCATGCCGCCGCCCAGGCTCAGGTGCAGGCCGGAGAAGTCGAGCTGGTCGAAGCCCTCGGTGTGCAGCAGGCCGTTGAACAGCGTGTTCACGCCGGTGATCACCGTGAAGCGCCAGGGCTTGAGCTCCTTCACGAAGCCCTTCATGTCGCGCGGGTTGAGGATCAGCAGGTTGCGGCCGCCGATCTGCATGAACACCAGGCAGTTCGCGGTCAGCGCGAAGATGTGGTACAGCGGCAGCGCGGTGACGATGATCTCGACGCCGGGCTTGCAGTGCCCGCCGATCCAGGTCTTCACCTGCAGCATGTTGGCGACCATGTTGCGGTGGGTCAGCATGGCGCCCTTGGCGACGCCGGTGGTGCCGCCGGTGTACTGCAGGAAGGCGACCTCGTCGCCGGTGATCGACGGCTCGTCGAGGTGCAGCCCGGCGCCCTTGCGCAGCGCCTGCCCGAAGCGGACGGTGTCGCGCAGGCCGTGCCGCGGCACCATGCGCTTGACGTGCTTGACCACGAAATCGACCAGGCGGCCCTTGAAGCCGGGCACCAGCTCGGCCACGGTGGTGAGGATCACCTTCTCGACCTTGGTGTCCGGCAGCACCTTCTCGACCGTGTCGGCGAAGTTCTCCAGCACCACGATCGCCCTGGCGCCGGAGTCGATCAGCTGGTGGCGCAGTTCGCGCGCGGTGTACAGCGGGTTGGTGTTGACCACGGTGAGGCCGGCGCGCAGCACCCCGAAGAGGGCGATCGGGTACTGGTGCACGTTCGGCATCATCAGGGCGACGCGGTCGCCGCGGCGCAGGCCCAGGGTTCCGGTCAGGAAGGCCGCGAAGTCGCGGCTGAGACGGTCGATGTCGCCGTAGCTGAAGGTGTGCCCGAACTGGGTGAACGCGGGACGGTCGGCGAAGGTGCGGCAGGCTTCCTCGAGGACCGCGGGAATGGAGGGATAGGCGTCGGCGTCGATCTGCGCCGGCATGCCAGGCGGATAGCTGGCGAGCCAGGGGCGGGCGGCGTCGGTCATGGGTCCCTCCATTCGCTATCGAATGGCCGATTCCAGCACACGGTTCGAGCGAGCGGCAAGGCGCGCTGCACCACGGCAGGGGCGGGGGCGGGCGCCTTCACGGGGGCTGCACGCGGGCGCCGGCCCGGGCGCTCGTCGCCGGCGGCGCCGGGCGGGGCGTCGCGGCTCAGCCGGCGTGGCGGTGGCGGTCGCCGGCCGCCACGGGCGGCGGGCCGTCCGGGGCATCCGGCAGGCCGCGTGCCACCAGCCAGTCGCGCGCGTCCTCGGCGTCGTGCTCGAACCAGGCGCGGGCGCTGCCGAGGCGGAAGCTGTAGCCCCAGGCGTCCATGTCGGCCATCAGGCGCGCGCGGCCGACGCCGGCCAGGCGGTCGGCCAGCACGATCTGCAGGTAGCAGGCGGCGTCCTCCTCGGCCAGCGAGTCGGTGGCGTCGGTGTGCACGCGGGCGCGCCGCTCGGGCGGCAGCACGATCAGGTGGCAGGCCTCGTGCAGGAGGGAATGCACGGGGGTGTCGGCGCGGGCATGGACGCACGAGCCGATGACGCCGGCCTCGTCCTCGCCCCAGTAGCTGCCCGGGATCGCCTCGCCGTCGGCGACCGGCACCAGGCGCAGGCCGTAGCCGGCCAGGAGCCGGGCGACCTCGCCGGCGTCGATCTCGCGCAGGCGCAGCACGTCGGCCTGCCGCGACCGGTCAGGGGTCGCCGGCACCCTGGCGCTCGGGCAGGATCACGTTCATCTCCAGCACCTCGTGGTCGCCCTCGGTGGCCAGGCTGACCTCGACCGCGTCCGGATCGACGTGCACGTACTTGCGGATCACCTCGAGCAGCTCGCGCTTGAGCATCGGCAGGTAGTCCGGCCCGCCGCGCTCGGCGCGGCCCTGGGCGATGATGATCTGCAGGCGCTGCTTGGCCAGCGACGCGGTGTTCTTCTGCTTGCTGCGGAAAAGGTCGAGCAGTCCCATGGCTCAGCCTCCGAACAGGCGCTTGAGCAGGCCCTTGCGCTCGGCCTCCATGAAGCGCAGCGGGCGGTCCTCGCCGAGCAGGCGCGCGACCGCGTCGTCGTAGGCCTGGCCGGCCGGGGACTCGGCGTCCAGGATCACCGGGTTGCCGGAATTCGACGACTGCAGGACCTCCTCGGACTCCGGGATGACGCCGAGCACCGGGATGCCGAGGATGTCCTCGACGTCCTTCAGGCTCAGCATGTCGCCGTCGGCGACCCGGCGCGGGCTGTAGCGGGTCAGCAGGAGGTGCTCGCGGACCTTGCCCTCGCCGGTCTCGGCGCGCCGGGTCTTGCTGGCGAGCAGGCCGAGGATGCGGTCGGAATCGCGCACCGAGGACACCTCGGGATTGACCACGACGATGGCGCGGTCGGCGAAGTACATGGCCAGGAACGCGCCCTTCTCGATGCCCGCGGGGCTGTCGCAGACGATGTAGTCGAAGTCGGCGCGCAGCTCCCCGAGCACGCGCTCGACGCCGTCGCGGGTCAGCGCGTCCTTGTCGCGGGTCTGCGAGGCGGCCAGGATCGACAGGTTGTCCTGCCGCTTGTCCTTGATGAGCGCCTGCTTGAGCGTGCACTCGCCGTTGATGACGTTGACGAAGTCGTAGACCACCCGGCGCTCGCAGCCCATGATCAGGTCCAGGTTGCGCAGGCCGACGTCGAAGTCGATGACCACGACCTTGTGGCCGCGCCGGGCCAGGCCCATGGCGATCGAGGCGGAGGTCGTGGTCTTGCCCACGCCCCCCTTGCCGGAGGTGACGACGATGACTTCGCTCAACGGAGTGCTCCTGGTGCGGGGCGGGCCGGGGCCCGCCGTTGGCTTGCGATCATAGCGGCTCGAACAGCAGGCGCTCGCCGTCCAGCCGGACCTGGACCGCCTTGCCGTGCAGCGCCGCCGGGGCATCGTCCAGGACGCGGTAGTGGCCGGCGACGGCGACCAGTTCGGCGGAGAACTCGCGGCAGAACACCCGCGCGGCGGAGTCGCCGGCGGCGCCGGCCAGCGCGCGTCCGCGCAGGGCGCCGTAGATGTGGATGTTGCCGTCGGCGATCACCTCGGCGCCGGCGCCGACGCTGCCGACCACGGTCAGGTCCTGGCCGCGCGCGTAGACCTGCTGGCCGGACCGGACATGGCCCTCGTGCAGGCGGATGCCGGTGGCCGCCGCCTGCGCGGGCGGGCCGGCGGTCCGGGCCGGCTCGGGGGGCGGGCCCGCGGCCGGCTCGGCGGCGGGCGACCGGCCGTCGCCGGCCTCGAAATTGGCCCGGAATCGGCTGAACAGCGGCAGCTCCAGGCTGCGCGCGAGGGCGTCGATGTCGCTGGCGCCGTAGGTGAGGCCGATCGGCAGCAGGCCGGCGCCGCGCACGGCGGCCAGCAGTTCGCGCACCGCCTGCAGCGGCGGCGCCCCGGTGAAGGCGTTGAGGTCGACGATCACCCCGGCGCGCTCGAGCAGCTGCGGGGCCGCCTCGACCTTGGCGCGCAGCTCGGCGGCGATCGCCGCGGCGTCGAGCCGGCGCAGCTTGAGGGTGGCGACGCCGACCTGGCCGACGCGCAGGTCGCAGGCCGCCTCGGTGCCGGCCGCCACCTCAGCCGCCCACCGCGGCGCGCCGGCCGGGCTCGGCCGCCGGCAGTTCGCGGCCGCGCAGCCAGGGCAGGCCCGGCAGCTGGCGGGCGCCGCTGGCCAGGTAGGTCTCGTGCACCCAGGGGAAGCTGCACAGTTCCCGGGCCATGATGCAGGCGCGGCCCAGGCCGGGCACGGCGACCTGGCCGGCCTCGCGGAAGCCCAGCGAGGCATGGAACAGCAGGGCGGTGTCGTCGCGCGGTTCCAGGGCGACCTGGCAGCCCAGCACCGGCACCCTGAGCTCGGCGAAGCTGATCAGGTCGGCGTACAGCACGCGGCCCAGGCCCAGGCCGCGGAAGCCGGAGGCGACCACGATGCGGTCGACGTAGAGGAAGCGATCGTGCCTGGCCCGGAACCAGTGGTAGCCGGGGTTGCCGTCGCCGGAACCGGCATCGAGGGCGACCAGGAAGCCGGCGACCGCGCCGTCGAACTCGGCGATGCGGAAGTAGGGGGCCCGCTGGAAGCGCCACAGCAGATCGTCGGCGCCGAGCGGGGCGACCGCCAGGCCGGCCTCGTCGTTGAGGGCGGCGACCCGGGCAAGGTCGTCGGCCAGTGCGTCGCGCAGGCGCAGGGTCATCGTTTCTCCAGATCGGCCGCGCCGGGGCGGGCGCGGGCAAGGGCGGCATTATCCCGGAGCCCGGTCGATTGCGCGACACCGGCGCCCGGCGGGGCGCCCGTGACTTTAGGCGGCTGCGCCGGTCGGGTCCGGGCTCTAGCATGGCGGCCATGCCGACGGTCCGCCTCAGTTCCGCCCTCATGCTCCGCTACGCCGGGCTGTTCACCTGGGCCTGGGTCGGGCTGCCCCTGTTCTTCGCCGGGGCGGGGCCCCATTCCTGGCAGTACCTGGCCTGGTGGGGCTGCTACCTGGCCTTCGGAGGCGCCTACTGGCTGGTCTCGCGCGATCTCGGGCGCGCCCCCGGCCTGTTCCGGCTGGCCGCCCTGGTGGTGATGAGCGCGGCGCCGGCGGCGATCAGCCATTTCAGCGAGACCGGCCTGGGCGGCGCCCTGCTGCTGGTCAGCGCCGGGGTGCTGCCCTGGCTGCTGTCGCCGGCGGTCGGCCTGGCCTGGCTGGTCGCCCAGAACCTGGTCATGGTGCCGGTATTCGCGGCGCGCGAGGACTTCACCGTGCTCGACGCCCTGCTCCAGGTCGGGCTGTTCTTCGGCTACACCAGCTTCACCTTCGTCACCTCGATGGTCGCCAAGCGCCAGGCCGAGGCCCGCGACGAGCAGCGCCGCCTCAATTCCGAGCTGCGCGCGACCCGCGCCCTGCTGGCCGAGTCCAGCCGCGCCAACGAGCGGGTGCGCATCTCGCGCGAGCTGCACGACCTGCTCGGCCACCACCTGACCGCGCTGTCGCTGAACCTGGAGGTCGCCGCCCATCGCACGGAAGGCGACGCCCGCGCGCACGTGCGCCAGGCGCAGTCGCTGACCCGCCTGCTGCTGGCCGACGTCCGCGAGGTGGTCAGCGTGCTGCGCGCCGATACCGCGATCGACCTCCGCGAGGCCCTGGAGCGGCTGGTCGAGGGCGTCCCGGGCATCCAGGTCCACCTGGAGCTGCCGGGCGATCTCGCGGTGGAGGACGCCGAGCGCGCCCAGGTGCTGCTGCGCGTCGCCCAGGAATCGATCACCAACGCCGTCCGCCACGGCCACGCCGGCCACCTGTGGCTGCGCTTCGCGCGCGACGATGCCGGCCACATCGAGGTGGTGGCGCGCGACGACGGCGTCGGCTGCGATGCCGTCGCCGCCGGCAATGGCCTGCGCGGCATGGCCGAGCGCCTGCGCCGCTATGGTGGCGAGCTGAGTTTCGAAACCGCGGTCGGGCAGGGCTTCCGCCTGCGCGCCGTCCTGCCTACAGGAGACCTGCCATGATTTCCGTGATGCTGGTGGACGACCAGACCCTGGTCCGCCAGGGTGTCCGCAGCCTGCTGGCGCTGTCGGACGCGATCGACGTGGTCGCCGAGGCGGCCGATGGCGACCAGGCGATCGAGATGGTGCCCAAGGTGCGGCCCGACGTGGTCCTGCTGGACATGCGCATGCCCGGCAAGTCCGGACTCGACGTGCTGCGCGCGCTTTCGGCCAGCGGCGAGCTGCCGCCGACCATCATCCTGACCACCTTCGACGACGACGAGCTGGTGCTCGCCGGACTGAAGGCCGGTGCCCGCGGCTACCTGCTCAAGGACGTCAGCCTGGAGCAGCTGGTGGAAGCGGTGCAGACCGTGGCGGCCGGCGGCTCGCTGGTGCGCCCGGCGGTCACCGAGCGCCTGCTCACCGGCCTGGACCGCATGCAGAACAGCTTCGCCAGCCTCGACCAGCCGGACCCGCTGACCGACCGCGAGACCGAGATCCTGCGCCTGATGGCCGGCGGCTACAGCAACAAGGAGATCGCCAACTCCCTCAATGTCGCCGAAGGCACGGTGAAGAACCACGTCTCCAACATCCTGTCCAAGCTAGGCGTGCGCGACCGCACCCGCGCCGTGCTCAAGGCGTTCGAGCTGGGTCTGGTCTGAGCCCGGCCGGCGCCGCGGGCGGCCCCGGCGCCGGCCGTCGCGGCTGATCGGGGCGCGATCCTGGCGTGCCGGCGCCGGGAGGATTGCCCGACAAGCGGTTGATTCCGCTGGGGCGGCCGGCGAGCCTGGGCCGCCGCCAGACGCAGCGCCGGCGTCGCACCCGCCGTCATGCCGACCGCCGGCGGACCCGTTGCCGGTTCGCCGGCCTCCGGCAACCGTCCGGGTCCGGTGCGGGTAATCCGCGACACCCGGCCGCGCGCGGCGTTTCGCCTGCGGCGGGGCGATCCGGCGCCGCGTTCAGCGACCGTTGGCAATCGACCCCCCGCACCGCTACCATTCCGGGTCGCTCGATCCAACGCACCCGGAGAAGACCTAAATGCGTTTCATCAAGGAGTTGCTGCTTGCCGCGATCTTCACCGCGGTCTTCTTCGTGGTGCTGATGGCGCTGCTGCCGAGCAAGGCGCGGGTCGAGCGTTCGCTGGACATCCACCACCCGCCGGTCCAGGTCTACGACGTGGTCAAGTCGTTCCGGCAGTTCCCGACCTGGTCGCCGTGGCGCAAGCGCGATCCGGGCATCAGCTACACCTTCAGCGAGGCCAGCAGCGGTCCGGGCGCCCGCGCGTCCTGGGTCAGCAGCCGCGATCCCTACATCGGCAGCGGCAGCATGGAGGTCGTCGAGCAGCGCGAGGGCGAGCTCATCCGCTACAGCCTGGACGCGCCGTTCCGCGGCGAGACCAAGACCGTCGACCTGCGCCTGCGCGAGAACGAGACCGGCGGCGTGCTGGCGACCATGGTCATGGAAGTCGACTACGGCTGGGACCTGATCGGCCGTGTCCACGGCATGTACCTGGAAAGCCACGTCGGCGACGACCTGCTGTTCTCCCTCGCCCAGGTCAAGACCCGGGTCGAGTCGCTGCCCGACGTCGACTACTCCGACGACTACGAGGAGACGCCGCCCGTCCTGGTGACGATGAATCCCAAGAACGTCATCCAGATCAACGGACAGGCCGCCACCAACCAGCCCTACTCGATCCAGCCGACGGTCCGGCAGTTCACCCAGACCCTGGTCGCCCTCATCGACATCCAGCGGCTGACCCGGACCGGCCCGCGCCTGGCGGTGCTCAACCGCTACGGCCAGAACTACGACTTCACCGCCGCGATCCCGATCGAGGAGACCGAGGCCGACCTTCCCGAGAACGTGAGCTTCGGCGTGATCCAGGGCGGCAACTACCTCAAGGTCGCGCATGTCGGCGCCCGCTGGGACCTGCCGCGCCAGCGCGACATGCTGATGGCCTGGGCCGGCGCCAACGGCTACCGCACCAACGGCAGCCTGTTCGAGGAGTTCCTCAACGACACCGGCGGCGAGGGCGAGAACGGCCTGCGCGAGGCCGACCTCGAGACCAATCTCTACCTGCCGGTGCACTGACCGGCCCGGTCGCGCCGTCCGCCGCGCCGCGCGCGGCGGACGGGCCTGGCGGGCCCGGAGGGGCGATATTCCAGGCGGCGGACCGCGCCAGCCGTCGCGCCCTCGAGTCGTCGCCCCGCGCGCGCCGGCGGGAACTTTTCCGGCGCCCCATGTTCATTGCCGATCGCCGGCGGCGCCGACCGCCGGATGATGCCGAGTTCCGTCCGCGCCCAGGGGTGGTCCGGACCGGCGGCCTGGCCGCCCCCGATCCGCGCCCGACGGCATGACGCCCTTGGCCAGCTTCACCGCATTGCCCTCCATCGGGAACAGCGCATGATCGAGATCAGCCACCTCAGCAAACGATACGGCCAGCTGCTGGCCGTCGACGACATCAGCTTCCGGGTCGAGCCCGGCCAGGTCCTCGGTTTCCTGGGGCCCAACGGCGCCGGCAAGTCGACGACCATGAAGATGATCGCCGGCTTCCTGGCGCCCAGCGCCGGCACCATCAGCGTCGCCGGCCACGACATCCAGGCCGAGCCGCTCGCCGCCAAGCGCCTGATCGGCTACCTGCCGGAAGGCGCGCCGGCCTGGGGCGAGATGACCCCGCGCCAGTTCCTCGGCTTCATCGCCGACATCCGCGGCCTCGACGGGGCGCTGCGCGCGCGCCGGATCGCCGAGGTCGTCGAGCGGCTGAACCTGCAGCGCGTGCTCGACCAGTCCATCGAGACCCTGTCGAAGGGCTTCAAGCGCCGGGTCGGGCTGGCCCAGGCGATCCTGCACGATCCCCAGGTGCTGATCCTCGACGAGCCGACCGACGGCCTGGACCCGAACCAGAAGCACGAAGTGCGCTCCCTGATCCAGGCGATGGCGAAGGACAAGATCATCGTCATCTCGACGCACATCCTCGAGGAGGTGCATGCCGTGTGCACCCGCGCCATCGTCATCGCCGGCGGCCGGCTGCTCGCCGATGCCACGCCGGCCGAGCTGGAGCGCCGTTCCCGCTTCCACGGCGCGGTGTCGCTGAGCTGCGCCGACACCCCGGCGCTGGTCGCCGCGCTGCGCGCCCTCGACGAGGTCGCCCAGGTCGAGGTGGATCCCCAGGACGGCCGGGTCACCGCCTTCCCCAAGGCCGGCAAGCCGCTGTTCCCGGCGGTCAGCGCCCTGATCCGCGACCGGGGTTTCGCGGTCGACGAACTGGCCCTGGAGTCGGGCCGCCTGGACGAGGTCTTCCGGCAGATCACCCTGCCGGTGCACAAGGAGGGGGTGCGCCGATGAGATCGCCCGTCATCAGCCTGTTCCGGCGCGAGCTGGCCGGCTACTTCGCGACTCCGGTCGCCTACGTGTTCATCCTGATCTTCCTGATCCTCGCCGCCGCCATGGCGTTCTACCTGGGCGGCTTCTTCGAGCGCGGCCAGGCCGACCTCGGCGCCTTCTTCACCTTCCACCCCTGGCTGTACCTGTTCCTGGTCCCGGCGGTGTCGATGCGGCTGTGGGCCGAGGAGCGCAAGTCGGGCACCATCGAGCTGCTGCTGACGCTGCCGGTGACCATGGGCCAGGCGGTGCTCGGCAAGTTCCTGGCGGCCTGGGCCTTCATCGCCATTGCCCTGGCCCTGACCTTCCCGGTCTGGATCACCGTCAACTACCTTGGCAGCCCGGACAACGGCGCCATCCTCGCCGGCTACATCGGCAGCCTGCTGATGGCCGGGGCCTTCCTGGCGATCGGCTCCTGCCTGTCGGCGGCCACCCGCAACCAGGTGATCGCCTTCATCCTCACCGTCGTGGTGTGCTTCCTGCTGCTGCTGGCCGGCTACCCGCTGGTGCTCGATGCGTTCAGCGGCTGGGCGCCGCAGGCGCTGGTCGACGGCATCGCCTCGCTCAGCTTCCTGACCCACTTCAACGCCATCAGCAAGGGCGTGATCGACCTGCGCGATCTCGTCTACTTCGGCCTGATGATCGCCGCCTGGCTGTACGCCTGCGCCATCGTGGTCGAGATGAAGAAGGCCGACTGAGGACGCCACCGCCATGAATCCCGCCAACCGCCGTTCCGCCACCGTCGGCACCCTGGTGCTGCTGGGCATTGCGCTGGTCGCCGTGCTGCTGGTCAGCAACCTGCTGCTGCGCGGCCTGCGCGTCGACCTCACCCAGAACCGCCTGTTCACCGTCTCCGAGGGCACCCGCGAGATCGTCCGCGGCATCGACGAACCGATCACGCTGTACTACTTCTTCTCCGACCGGGTCAGCGCCGACCTGCCGCAGGGCCAGCCGCTGCGGGCCTACGCGACCCGGGTGCGCGAGCTGCTTGAGGAACTCGCCGGGCTGTCGCGCGGCAAGCTGGTGCTGCGCGTGATCGACCCGCTGCCGTTCTCCGAGGAGGAGGACCGCGCCACCAGCTTCGGCCTGACGCCGGTGCCGGTCGGCCGTTCCGGCGAGAACCTGTACTTCGGCCTGGCCGGCACCAACGCCACCGACGGCCAGGCGGCGATCCCGTTCTTCCAGATGGACAAGGAGGCGTTCCTCGAGTACGACCTCGCCAAGCTGGTCCACGAGCTGGACCAGGTGAGCAAGCCGGTGGTCGGCCTGATCAGCTCGTTGCCGATGTCCGGCAGCTTCGATCCGGCGATGCGCACCATGCCGGAGCCCTGGGTGGCCCTCTCGGAGCTGCGCCAGCTGTTCGACGTCCGCGAGCTGACCGCCACCGGCCTGACCGCCATCGCCGAGGACATCGGCGTGCTGCTGCTGGTGCATCCCAAGGAGCTCGCCGACGACACCCTGTACGCGATCGACCAGTTCGTGCTGCGCGGCGGTCGCCTGGTGGTGTTCGTCGATCCACTGGCCGACGCCGACGAGTCCGGCAACGACCCGCAGAACCCGAGCGCGGCGATGTTCGCCAACCGCAGCTCCGACCTGGCGCGCCTGTTCCGCGCCTGGGGCGTCGAGTACGACCCCGGCAAGGTGGTCCTCGACGCCCGCCATGCCGCCCAGGTGAGCATGCAGGCCGGTCGGCCGCCGGTCAGGCACCTGGCCATCCACGCGCTGGGCCGCGAGGCCCTGAACGACGCCGAGGCGATCACCGGCGTGCTCTCCTCGGTGAACGTGTCGGCCGCCGGCGCGATCGGCCTGGCCGAGGGCAGCCCGCTGCAACTGGTGCCGCTGATCCAGTCCAGCGGCGAGTCGGCGCTCGCCGATGCCGAGCGGCTCAAGTTCATGCCCGACCCGGCCGCCCTGTTCGACGGCTTCCAGCCGAGCGGCGAGCGCCACGTCCTGGCCGGCCGCCTGCATGGCGTGTTTCCCACCGCCTTCCCGGAGCGCGCCGGCGACGGCCACCGCTCGGAATCGGCCGAGCCCGGCAACGTCGTGGTGTTCGCCGACACCGACCTGCTGACCGACCGGCTGTGGGTGCAGGTGCAGAACTTCCTCGGGCAGCGGCTGGTCAACGCCTTCGCCAACAACGGCGACCTGTTCATCAACACGGTCGACACGCTGACCGGGTCCAGCGCCCTGATCGGCGTCCGCGGTCGCGCCACCTCGAGCCGGCCGTTCACCACGGTCGAGGCGATCCAGCGCCGCGCCGAGGAGCGCTTCCGGGACACCGAGCGCCAGCTCCAGGACGAACTCGGCGAGACCGAGCGCCGCCTGAACGAGCTGCAGACCCGGCAGGAGCCGGGCCAGGCGCTGATCCTGAGCGCCGAGCAGCGCGCCGAACTGGAGCGCTTCCGCAACCGCCAGCTGGAGATCCGGCGCGAGCTGCGCCAGGTCCGCCGCCAGCTCGACGCCGACATCGACCGGTTGGGCAGCTGGCTCAAGTTCATCAACGTCTGGCTGCTGCCGGTGCTGCTGACCCTGGCGGTCGCCGGCCTGGTCTGGTGGCGGCGGCGCCGGCGCGAGGCCGGCGCGGCGGCGGCCTGAGCGGAGGAAACCCGACATGTCACCATCCCGCTTCTCCCTGGTCGCCGCCGCCGCCCTGGCCGCGGTGCTGCTCGCCGTCCTGATGGTCGCCCAGCGGGCGCCGGAGTCGGAGGGCAGCCTGCTCGGCGAGCCCGCGCTGCCCGGATTGTCGGATCGCCTCAACGACGTCACCGCGCTGCGCTTCAGCGGCGCCGGCGGCGTGCCGCTGGCCAGCTTCCGGCGCGACGGCGACACCTGGACCGTGGCCGAGCGCGACGGCTTTCCGGCCGCCGCCGACAAGGTCCGGCTGGCGCTGCTGAACCTGGCCGAGTCGCGCGTCCTCGAGCCCAAGACCGCCAACGCCGAGCGCTACGCCCAGCTCGGCGTCGAGCCGATCGAGGCCGAGGGCGCCAGCGGCGTGCTGGTCGAGGTCGAGTCGGCCGGCCACAGCGACCGCCTGATCGTCGGGAACTTCGCCGGCCAGCAGGGCGAGGGCACCTACGTGCGCCGCCCCGACGAGCAGCGCAGCCTGATGGTCAGCGGCAACCTGGTGCCGGACCGCAATGTCGGCGCCTGGCTGCGGCGGGAGCTGCTCGACATCCCCTCCAGCCAGGTCCGCGAGGTGGCGCTGACCGGTCCGGAGGGCGCCGTGCTGCGGGTGGCCAAGACTTCTCCGGACCAGGAGAACTTCAGCGTCCTCGATGTGCCGCGGGGCCGCACCGTACAGTCGGAGTTCGTCGCCAACGGCCTGGCATCGACCCTCGCCGGCCTGGTGCTCGACGACGTCGCGCGCGACGCCGGCGACGCCGGGCCGGCCAGCCATCGCGGCCGCTACCAGCTGTTCGACGGCCGCATCGTCGAGCTGCGCGGCTGGCAGGGCGGCACCGACGCCGCCGGCAATGCATTGCCGTCCTGGCTGGCCATCGAGGTCGCGCTCGACGAGGCGCTCGCCCGCGACGCCATCGTCGCGCAGCTTCGCGCCGAGGCGGCGGATTCCGACGCGGCGGCCGCGGGAGACGCCGGCGATGATGCGGCGTCCGGACCGGGCGACGGGGGCGACGAGTCCGGCGGCGTTGCCGCCGCCGAGGCCGGTCCCGATGCCGTCGACGAGGCGGCGGTGGCCGCGCGGCTGGACGCGCTGCGGGCCGAAGTGGCGGCCCTGTCGGAGCGCCTGGCCGGCTGGCGCTACCAGGTGCCGGCCTTCAAGTTCGCCAACCTCGACAAGGGCATGGAGGACATGCTGCAGCCGCGCGACTGACGCGGCTGCGGGCGTCCGCGCCGGCCTCAGGCGCCGGCCAGCAGGCCGGCGAAGTCGGCCGCCGGCTGCGGCCGGCCGATCAGGTAGCCCTGCGCCTCGTCGAAGCCCAGGCCGCGCAGCAGCGCGAGCTGGCGGCTGGTCTCGACGCCCTCGGCGACCATCCGCAGGCCCAGCCGGTGGCCGAGGCTGACCATCGCGGCGGCGATCGCCGTGGCCCGCTCGTCGTCGAGCAGACTGGCCACGAACACATGGTCGATCTTGAGCCGCTCGACCGGGAACCGCATCAGGTAGGACAGGCTGGAATAGCCGGTGCCGAAATCGTCGAGCGCGGCGCCGACGCCGCGCTCGCGCAGGCCGGCGAGCACCTCGACCGCCTGCGCCGGGCGGTCGAACAGGACGGTCTCGGTGAGCTCCACCTCGAGGCGGTCGGCGGCCAGGCCGTGGCGGGCCAGGGCGGCGTCGATGGTTCCGGCGAGGTCGTCGTCGTAGAACTGCGCCGCCGAGACGTTCACCGACACCGGCAGGGGCGGCAGGCCGGCCTCGTCCCAGGCCCGCATCTGCCGGCAGGCCTCGTCGACCAGCCAGCGGCCGATCGGGACGATCAGGCCCAGCGCCTCGGCGAGCCGGATCACCTCGCCGGTGGGCAGCAGGCCGCCGTCGCCGTCGTCGACGCGGAGCAGGGCCTCGGCGCCGTTGATCCGGTTGCCGGCGAGCGCCAGCCGGGGCTGGTAGTGCAGGGCCAGGTCGCCGCGCGCCAGGGCATCGCGGAGCCGGCGCTCGAGCCTGAGCGTGTGCTGCACCGCCTGCGCCATCTCCTCGGTGTACAGGAACACGCGGTCGCGGCCTGACTGCTTGGCCCGGTACATGGCCAGGTCGGCCTCGCGCACCAGCGACTCGGCATCGTCGCCATGGTCGGGGAACAGGCTGATCCCGACGCTGGCGGTGACGTGCAGGGCGCCACCGGGGCGGTCGATCGGCGGCCGCAGGCAGTCGCTCAGTTCGCGGGCGACCGCGACCGCCTCGTCGGCGCCATGGATGCCCTCCAGAAGCACCAGGAACTCGTCGCCGCCGTAGCGCGCCAGCAGGTCGTTGCCGCGCAGGCGGCCGCGCAGGCGGCCGACCACCTCGGCCAGCACCTCGTCGCCGACCGGATGGCCGAGGCTGTCGTTGATCTGCTTGAAGCGGTCGAGGTCCAGGAACAGCACGGCGACCCGGCCGCCGGTGCCGCGGGTCCTGGCGATCGCCTCGGCCAGCTCGACCTGGGCCCGGCGCCGGTTGGGCAGGCGGGTCAGGCTGTCGTGATGGGCCAGGAAGTCGAGCCTCGACTCCGACTCCTTGAGGGCGCTGACGTCGGTGGTGACCGCGACGAACTGGGCCGGTCGGCCGTCGTCCCCCGGGATCAGGCTGGCGCTCAGCCACTGCTGCACCAGGCTGCCGTCGCCGTGCCGGATCAGGCACTCGCCCTGCCAGTGGCCGTCGTCGCGCAGGGCGAGGGCGACACGCTGGTCCAGCCCGGCCTGCGCCGGAACCTCGGCCAGCAAGGTCTTCCAGGACTGCCCCAGCAGGACACTGCGGTGGTAGCCGCAGGTGCGCTCCAGCGCCGGGTTGACGTCGACGATGGTGCCATCCAGGTTGGCCACGATCAGGCCGTCGCGGGTGCTCTCGAACACCCGTGCCGCGCGGCGCAGCCCGGCCTCCGCGCGACGGCGCTGCAGGGCCGCGCCCAGGCTGGCCGCCAGCAGCTTGAGGACGTCCTGTTCGACGGTCGTCCAGGTGCGCGCATGGCGCACCGAGTCCAGCCCCAGGAAGCCCCACAGGCGGTCGTCGAGCAGCACCGGCACCACCAGGATCGAGACGATGCCCTGGGGATCGAGCAGGGCGCGCTCGTCGGGCGAGAACGCATCGATGTCGCCCGACACCGCCTGGCCGCGCTTGAGCAGGGCCACGAAACGGGGATACACCGCATCCATGTCCAGCGCCTTCAGGGCCGGGTTGTCGATCTGCGGCTCGATGCCCTCCGCGACCCACTCGTGGGTCTGCGTGCAGACCAGGCGATCGGTTCCGTTGCTGGCCAGGCGCTCGAACAGGTAGACCCGGTCGACGCCGGTGCCCCGGCCCAGGCCGGCAAGCGCGGCGTCGATGGTGCGGTCCAGGCTGCCGGCGCCCAGCAGGGCGGCGGCCAGCCCCGCCGAAAGGCCGAGCAGCGCATCGTGGCGTGCGAGGGTGTCGCGCAGCCCGGCGCCCTCGCCCTGCGTGCCGGTGTCGTACCGGTGCTCGTCCGCGGTCACCGCGCCTCCATTCGCAGCCCCTCGCGACCTTAGCACCTCGGCGGCCGCAACCGGCGGCGGCCGCGCGCTCGCGGCGGCGCCCAGGCGCCGGGACGCGGCCTCAGGGGCTGGGCAGCAGCAGCTGCGGGTCGACCCTGACCTCGAACCAGTTCATGCCCCAATGCATGTGCGGCCCGGTTGCCCGTCCGGTCGCCCCGACCGCGCCGATCACCTCGCCCTGCTCGACCCGCTCGCCGACCGCGCGGTCGATCCGGCTCAGGTGGATGAAGGTCGAGGACACGCCATGGCCATGGTCCAGGGTGAGCGTGCCGCCGGTGAGGTAGAAGTCCGGCTCGGCCAGGATCACCAGGCCGGCGGCCGGGGCCCGGATCGGCGTGCCGGTCGGCGCCGCGACGTCCAGGCCGTAGTGCGGATTGCGCGGCTCGCCGTTGAGGATGCGCTGGCTGCCGTAGACGCCGCTCACGCGCCCCTGGACGGGCCAGGCGAAGGCCTGCAGGAAGTCGGTGCGATCGTCGTCGCGCTCGCGGGCCGCGCTGACCCGGGCCTGCTCGCTTGCGATGCGGCGCGCCAGCGCCGGATCGGGACTGACGGTGGCTGGCGGCAGGCCGTCGACCCGTTCGATCCGCCAGGCCCGTTGTTCGACCGCCACCTGCGCCAGATGCCGGCTGCCGTCCGGGAAGCGCGCGTGCAGCTCGATCCCGGTGCCGTGGTCGCGGCCGACGCCGAACACGAACCAGCCGTCGGGCGCCACCCTCAGGGGCCGCTCGCCCAGGTGGACGCTGCTGCCGGGTGGCACACGGCCGGTGACCAGTGCCCCCTGCACGACGCTGGCGGGCAGTTCCAGGCGCGGATCGGCGACCGCGGCCGGCGTCGCGAGCTGCAGGAGAAACACGAGCAGAACCAGAAGTTTGAATGGCATTTCTAAGCGTCTTCATCGGGAGGGGGGCGGCCCGGGAACAGGCGGAAATCCTCGGGTACCGGGTCGTCGCCACCGGCCGACAGCGGATGGCAGCGCAGGATCCGCCACAGCGCCAGCCAGCCGCCGCGCAGGCTGCCGTGGCGCGCCAGCGCGGTGCGCGCGTAGGCGCTGCAACTGGGATGGAAACGGCAGTGCGATCCCAGCAGCGGACTGAGCCAGCGCCGATAGCCGTCGATGAGGCGACGCAACAGACGGTTCAAGCAGGGGTCGCAGGGGGTCGCAGGCGGCCGCGGAAGTTGCCGCAAAGTGGCGCTTAGGCTATAACACGCGGCCGCGACGCCTCAAGGCATGGGAAACAAGAACGCCATGGCCAAAACCCCGGCCAAATCCAAGACCAAGACGGCCGCCAAGGCCAAGCCCGCGGCCAAGACGGCCGCCAAGTCCGCGAGCAAGGCCGCCGGCAAGGCGAAGCCTGCGGCGAAGAAGCCTGCGGTGGCGAAGAAGGCCGCCGGCAAGACGCCGGCCGCCAAGCCGGCACCGGCCAGGAAGGCGGCGGCCAAGCCGGCGCCTGCGAAGAAGACCGCCGCCAAGGCGCCGGCCAGGAAGGCGGCACCGGCGAAGCCGGCCGCCAAGCCGGCGCCGGCAAAGAAGGCGGCTGCCAGGCCCGCACCTGCGGCGCCGGCCAAGGCGGCGAAACCCGCCAAGCCCGCCAAGCCCGGCAGGACGGCGCCGGTGAAGCTGGCCCAGGCCCGACCTGCGGCAGCCGAGCCGACCCGGCCATCGACCCGTCCGGCCGGGGCCGCGCGGCCGGCGGTCGTCGCCACCGCCCGTGTCGGGCGCGCCGGCACGCCGTCGGACGAGCTGCCGACGCCCGCGCGCAAGCGCGAGGTCGCCGCCGGACCGGTGAAGTTGCCGGCCGGCTATCGCCCGCTGGCGTCCGAGGAGTACATGTCGCCCCGCCAGATCGAGTACTTCCGGCAGAAGCTGCTGACCTGGCGCGCCGATCTGATCGAGGAATCCAAGCAGACCATCGACAACCTGCGCGACGAGGTGCGGGACGTCGGCGACGAGGCCGAGCGGGCCGCCCGCGAGACCGAGAACTCGCTGGAGCTGCGCACCCGCGACCGCTACCGCAAGCTGCTCGCGCAGATCGACAAGGCGCTCAAGCGCATCGAGGACGGCGAGTACGGCTACTGCGAGGAGACCGGCGAGCCGATCGGCATCGAGCGGCTGGAGGTCCGGCCGATCGCCCGCTTTTCGATCGACGCCCAGGAACGCTGGGAGCTGCGCCAGAAGCACATGGGCGAGTGACCGGCGCCGGCCACCGCGCGGTGGCCGGCTCCTGACGGCCCGGCAGGCCCTGCCGGGCCGTCGCGTTTCCGGGTCCGGGCGGGGCCGCCGGCAGCCGGCGGCGTCGCCAGGCGGCGGCGCACCGGCCGTACCGACGCGGCTCAGGCCGGCGACGTGTCCAGGTAGCGGCGGAACCAGATCTCGGTCGACAGCCAGGTCCACAGCCCCGGCAGCTTGCCGCTGCCGGCGCGCCACTGCGCGAACGCGGCATCGGTCGCCGTGGGATCGAAAACCCCGCGCTCCCGGAAGCTGCGCGAGGCCAGCAGGTCGCCGGCGTACTCGGCGCCGTGTTCGCGCAGCCAGGTCTCGCCGGGGGTCGGATAGCCCTGCTTGTCGCGGCGGTCGACGGTGATGTCCGGCAGCAGGCCGCGCATCGCCTTGCGCATCACCACCTTGGTGGTGCCCGCCTCGATCTTCTCGTGGGCGGGCAGGGCCAGCGCGAATTCCACGAACCGGCGGTCCAGGAAGGGCACCCGGCTCTCGATCGAGAACGCCATGCTGAAACGGTCCTCGGCCTGCAGCAGTTCCGGCAGGCGGGTCGCGGTCAGGTCGCTGAGCAGGTGGCGGTCCAGGGAGACGAAGGCGCGGCGCGCCAGGGCCTCGGCGGCCGGATCGCCCGCCTCGCGCAGCGCCGGCGCCAGGAAGCGGTCGTCGTAGGCCTGGCCGCGGCCGGCCAGGCGCGCGCCGCGGCGCAACCAGTCCGGCCAGAACGGCGTCGCCAGGTCGCGCAGCAGGGCGGCGCGCGACAGCCCGCCCTGCTGGCGGCGGAAGCCCTCGAAATTGCGGACGAAGGAGGGCCAGCGCCCGGTCAGCAGCAGTTGCCGGAGGTAGGTGGGGTAGTAGCGCGGATAGCCGGCGAGCAGCTCGTCGGCGCCCTGGCCGTTCAGCACCACCTTGATGCCGCCGGCGTTCACCGCCTTCATCACCTGCCACCAGGAATACACGCTGTGGCCCCACAGCGGCTCCTCGTAGTGCCAGGTGGCGCGCTCCAGGACGTCGACCAGGTCGCTGCCGTCCGGGCTCGACTCGCTGGGCGCCAGGTTGCGCTCCTGCGCGGTCAGGGCGTGGATCCAGCGCGACTCGTCGAACGGCGTGCCGGGGTAGGTCACCGAGAAGGTGCGCAGGGGCGTGGCCATGCGCCGGGAGGCCAGCAGGGCCAGGGACCCCGAGTCCAGGCCGCCGCTCAGGCAGGCGCCGACCGGCACGTCGCTGCGCAGGTGCGATTCGACCGCCTGGCCGAGCTCGTCCAGGAACCGGGTCGCGAGATCGGGGCCGCGCCAGTCGCCGGGGTCATGCGGCGCGCCGGCGTCCCAGTAGCGGTGCAGCGACAGGCGTCCGTCCTCCAGCACGGCGTTGTGCGCGGGCGGCAGTTGCGCGACGCCTTCGAAGCAGGTGGCATCGTTGGCGGTGCGCGCCCGGTAGACCAGTTGCAGGCGCAGCGCGGCGAGGTCGGCGCGCGCCGGCACCACGCCGCTGGCGAGCACCGCCTTGATCTCCGAGGCGAACGCGAAGCTGCCGCCGGCCAGCGCGTAGTAGAAGGGCTTGATGCCCAGCCGGTCGCGCGAGCAGAACAGCCGGCGGCGCGCCGGCTCCCAGATCGCGAACGCCCACATGCCCTCGAAGCGCGCCACGCAATCCTCGCGCCACTGCCGGAAGGCGGCCAGGATCACCTCGGTGTCGGTCGCGGAGCGGAAGCTGTGCCCCAGGCCCTCGAGCTGCCGGCGCAGCTCGGCATGGTTGTAGATCTCGCCGTTGAAGACGATCCAGGCGGCGCCGTCGGCGCTGGCCATCGGCTGGTGGCCGGCCGGCGACAGGTCGACGATGCTGAGCCGCCGGTGGCCCAGGCCGACCGCGCCGTCCAGGTGCACGCCGGCATCGTCCGGCCCGCGGTGGGCGATCAGGTCGGTCAGCCGGCGGATCTCCGAAGCGCGAACGCTGGCCCCCCTGGGGCGCACGATGCCTGCTATGCCGCACATGGTGTCCGCATGCTCCCGGGAAGGTCGGCCTGGAGCCGGTGGTCAGGAATCGAATTCACGATAGCGCACCTCGACGATGCACACCCGCGTGCGCCCGACCGGCAGCTCGACCTCGAGTTCGTCGTCGACCCGGCGTCCGAGCAACGCCCGGGCCAGCGGCGAGTCGACGCTGATCCAGCTGCGCCGTGCATCCGTCTCGTCGGGGCCGACGATGCGGTGACGCGCGATCGCGGCGTCCGCGCAGCCGGGCGCCGGCGTCGCCGGGCCGGCGACGGCGGAGTGCTCGATCTCGACCCAGGCGCCGAACCAGACGCGCCCGGGATCGGCCGGCGCCGCCTCGGCGACGCGCAGGGACGGCAGTCGCCGCCCCAGGTAGCGCACCCGGCGGTCGATCTCGGCCAGCTGCTTCTTGCGGTAGATGTATTCGGCGTTCTCTGAGCGGTCGCCCTCGGCCGCGGCCGCGGCCAGGGCCCGAACCACCTCCGGCCGCTGCACCCGCCACAGCGCGTCGAGCTCGGCCTGCAGGCGCAGCAGGCCGTCGCGGGTGATCAGCGCGGTCGCGCGCTCCGGCGGTGGCCGCCAGCGGCCCACGGGCCGTGCCGGCGGCCTCAGGGCACGACCGCGGCCGCCGCGGCGGGCACGTAGTCGAGCGGCGCATCCGGTCCGATCGGCAGGCCGAACGCCAGCCAGATCGCGAACATCGCCGACCAGCCGATCAGGAACACGATCGAATAGGGCAGCATCACCGCGACCAGGGTGCCGATGCCGGCCTTCGGCTCGTAGCGCTGGAAGAAGGCGATGATCAGCGCGAAGTAGCTCATCATCGGCGAGATGATGTTGGTCACGCTGTCGCCGACGCGGTAGGCGACCTGGGTCAGCTCGGGGGAGTAGCCGAGCAGCATGAACATCGGCACGAACACCGGCGCCATCAGCGCCCACTTGGCCGAGGCCGAGCCCATGAACAGGTTGACGAAGGCGGTCAGCAGGATGAACAGAACGAACAGCGGGATCGCCGACAGGCCGGCCGCCTGCAGCGAGGCGGCGCCGTTCACCGCCAGCACCAGGCCGAGCTGGGTCCAGTTGAAGAAGGCCACGAACTGCGCGGCGAAGAACACCAGCACCAGGTAGCTGCCCAGGGTCGCCATGCTGGCGCTCATGCCCTTGATCACGTCGGCATCGCTGCGGATGGTGCCGGCACCGACGCCGTAGGCGACGCCGGCGACCACGCCGTACATGAATATGATCGCGACCACGCCGGACAGCACCGGCGCCAGCGAGCGCAGGGTGTCGGCCTCGCCGGCGATGCGCAGGAAACCGGCGCCGGGGACGGCGCCGATCGGCAGGGCGCCCCAGGCCAGCAGCAGGGAGAACGCCAGCGTCGCGTAGATCGCCCAGCGCAGGCCGCGGCGCTCGGCGGCGCTCAGCCGCTGCGCCTGCGGGTCGTCGGCGCTGGCGGCGCCGGTGCTCGGCGTGTCCGGGAAGCGCGGCGCCACGATCTTCTCGGTCACCAGCCAGCCGAGCAGGGTGACCAGCGGCGTCGAGACGATCATGAAGTACCAGTTCGCCAGCGGCGTCACCGTGTAGTCGGCATCGATGATCCGCGCCGCCTCCTGCGACAGGCCCGAGAGCAGCGGGTCGATGGTGCCGATCAGCAGGTTCGCCGAGTAGCCGCCGGAGACGCCGGCGAAGGCGGCGGCCATGCCGAGGATCGGGTGGCGTCCCGCCGCGATGAAGATCAGGCCGGCCAGCGGCACCAGCAGCACGTAGCCGATCTCGCTGGCCATGTTCGACATCACGCCGGCGAACACCAGGATCGGGGTCAGCAGGAACTTCGGCGAGGACAGCACCAGCAGGCGCAGGGCGGCGCCGATCAGGCCGCTGTGCTCGGCGACGCCGATGCCGATCAGCGCGACCAGCACGGTGCCCAGCGGCGCGAAGCCGGTGAAGTTGGTGACCAGCCCGGTCATGATCCGGTGCAGGCCCTCGACGCTGAGCAGGTTGAACACCTCGACGGTGTCGCCGGTCTTGGGGTGCTGCACCGAGACCCCGGCCATCGAGGCCAGCCAGGAGGCGACGATCACCAGCACCGCCAGGATCGCGAACAGCGTGGCCGGGTGGGGCAGGGCGTTGCCGCCGCGCTCGACGATGTTGAGGAACCGGTCGATCGCCGAGCGGCGGACGGGCGGGGCGGGCGGCTGCGGGTCGGCGGCGGTCATGCGGGCGTCATCGGGCGGTGCAGCGCCGGACTATAGCCGCCGGCCGGGCCGTCCGGTACCGGCCGCCCCGGCCGGGCCCCGGGGGAGCCCGGGCCGGGGCCGGGGGGGACGGGACGGGCGCCGCCTGTTCGGCGATACTCCGCTGCGACGTCCAGGGGAGACCACGATGGCAGGTCCGGGGGCACGCCCATGAGCGGCACGTTGTTCGCGATCGTCCTGCTCGCCCTGCTGGCCTGGGCGGTGTGGCTGTTCAACCGCCTGGTCCGCCTGCGCAACCAGGTCCGCACCGCCTGGTCGGACATCGACGTGCAGCTGACCCGCCGCCACGACCTGGTGCCGCAGCTGGTGACCACGGTGCGCGCCTACGCCGACCACGAGCGCGCCACCCTGGAGGCGGTCACGGCGCTGCGCCAGCAGGCGATGGCGCTGACCAGCCCGGGCCGCCTGGGCGAGGTCGAGGGCCAGCTCGAGCAGGCGCTGTCGCGCCTGTTCATCCTTCGCGAGGCCTACCCGGAACTGCGCGCCAGCGAGAACTTCGAACGCCTGCAGCGCGACCTGGTCGATGTCGAGAACCACCTGCAGTACGCGCGCCGCTTCTACAACGGCGCGGTGCGCGACCTCAACGACGCGGTCCAGCGCTTCCCGGACCTGATCGTCGCCCGCGCCGCCGGCTTCGGGCCGGCGGAGTTCTACCAGGCCGGCGCCGGCGAGCGCGCGGCCGTGGCCGTGGAGATCGACCGATGACCCGTCTGCTTCTTGCCGTCCTGGGCCTGGCGCTGCTGGCGGTCGCGCCGGCGCGTGCCGACGAGCGCATCCTGCGCTACGACGTCGACATCGCGATCCAGGCCGACGCCAGCCTGGAGGTGGTCGAGACCATCACGGTACGCGCCGAGGGCCGCAACATCCGGCGCGGCATCTACCGGGACTTCCCGACCCGCTACCGGGATCGCGCCGGCAACAACGTGGTGGTCGAACTGCAGGTGCTGGGCGTCGAGCGCAACGGCCAGACCGAGCCCTGGTTCACCGAGCGGGTGGCGAATGGCGTGCGCATCAACACCGGCAACGACGACTTCCTGCCGGTGCCCGCCGAGCACACCTACACCCTGCGCTACCGGACCACCCGCCAGCTCGGCTTCTTCGAGGCGCACGACGAGCTCTACTTCAACGCCATCGGCCACGGCTGGATGTTCCCGATCGACGGCGGCCGGGTGGACGTGCGGGCACCGGCCGCGGTGCCGGCGGCCGACCTGCGGCTGGATGGCTACAGCGGCCCGCAGGGCGCCCAGGGCAGCGACTTCACCCAGGAGATCGTCGGCCCCGGCCATGCCCGCTGGAGCCTCACCCGGGGACTGCGGCCGCAGGAAGGCCTCACCGTGGTGCTGGGCTTCCCCAAGGGCCTGGTCGCGGAACCCACGCAGGCCCAGCGCATCGGCTGGCTGCTCAAGGACAACCGCGGCGTGCTGATCGCCCTGGCGACCCTGGCGCTGCTGCTGGCGTACTGCATCCGGCGCTGGCACCAGGTCGGCCGCGACCCGCCGCGCGGCGTGGTGATCGCCCGCTACGAGCCGCCCGAGGGCCACACGCCGGCAGGCCTGCGCTTCATGCGCAGGATGACCTACGACATGCGCTGCTTCTCCAGCGACGTGCTGTCGATGGCCGTCGCCGGCGCCTTGCGCATCGAGCGCGACAAGAAGCTGGTCAAGGACGAGTGGAAGCTCGAGAAGCAGGCCGAGGACCGGCCGCTGGCGGACAGCCAGAAGGCGCTGTTCTCGCGCCTGTTCCGCGGCAACAGCCGCACGCTGGTGCTGCGCAACACCAACGCCTCGACCGTCCAGGGCGCGCAGATGGCGCACAGCAAGGCGCTGACGACGCGCTACGAGCCGGCCCTGTTCAAGCGCAACCTGGGCAGCGTCGGCATCGCCTGGCTGATCGCCGTGGCCGGCATGGCCGCGGCCGTGCTGCTGTCGGGCGGCGCCGGCATCGCGCTGATGATCGCCATCGGCGTGCTCATGCTGGTGGTGCTGGCGGTGTTCGCGCGCCTGGTGCGCGCGCCGACACCGGAAGGCCGCAAGCTGCTCGACGAGATCGAGGGCCTGCGCCGCTACCTCAGCGTCGCCGAGCGCGACGAGCTGGCCGCGATGCCCGGCCCCGACCAGCCGCCGGCGCTGGACGCGGCCCGCTACGAGGCGCTGCTGCCCTATGCGGTGGCGCTGGAGGTCGAGGACGCCTGGTCGAAGAAGTTCACCCTGGCGGTCGGCGCCGCGGCCGCCGCGGCGGCCACCGCCGGCATCGCCTGGTACCGGGGCGGCGGCGTCAGCGACCTGGGCAGCCTGAGCCGCGCCGTCGGCAGCGGCCTGAGCAGCTCGATCGCCTCTTCGTCGCGACCGCCGGGCAGCTCCTCGGGCGGCGGTGGCGGTGGCAGTTCCGGCGGTGGCGGCGGTGGCGGCGGCGGTGGCGGCCGCTGAGCGCGGCGGACCGGCCGCGGCCCTCGCCCTGCTGCTGGCGCTGGCGGCGGCGCCGGCGCTCGCCGGCGCCCCGGTCCATTACGTCGCCCCCGATGGCGTGGACCAGCCCGGCGGCGGCAGTGCAGCCCAGCCCTGGGCCAGCATCACCTATGCGCTGGACCGTGTGCCCGCCGGCGCCACCATCCTGGTCCGGCCGGGCACCTACACCGGCCGCATCCGCATCCGCGGCCAGTTCGACCCGCCGGTGACCATCCGTTCCGAACAGCCCTACCGGGCCCGCCTGCGCCACGACGCCACCGTGCTCACCGTCTACGACGGCAGCGTCGGCGTGCGCGGCATCCGCATCGAGGGCTTCGACATCGCCCATACCGGCACCGGCGCCGGCGCGCTGGTGGTGCAGGTGCAGGCGCTTTCGGGGCAGCCGGCCAGCGACATCGTGCTGGCCGACAACGTCATCCACGACAGCCACAACAACGACCTGCTGAAGATCAACAATGGCGCCACCCGCGTGCAGGTGCTCGGCAACCTGTTCTACAACCAGCACGGCAGCGACGAGCACATCGACATCAACAGCGTCGAGGACGTGCTGGTCGAGGGCAACGTGTTCTTCAACGATTTCGCCGCGTCCGGCCGGCCGGTCGGCAACGACACCTCCAGTTTCATCGTGGTCAAGGACTCCAACGGCAACGACGACGGCCTGGTCGGCGCCCGCGACGTGCGCATCCGGCGCAACCTGTTCCTGAACTGGCAGGGCTCGCCCGGCTCGACCTTCCTGCTCTGCGGCGAGGACGGCAATCCCTACCACGAGGCCTTCGACGTCGTGGTCGAGAACAACCTGTTCCTGGGCAATGCCGGCAACCCGATCCGCGCCGCGTTCGGCAGCAAGGGCTGCCGCGACGTGCTGTTCCGCGCCAACACCGTATCCGGCAACCTGCCGGGCACCGCCTTTGCGATGCGGCTCAACACCGAGGGTGCCAACCCGCCGAACCAGGGCATGGTGTTCCGCAACAACGTCTGGAGCGACCCCACCGGCACCATGAACCGGTTCAGCACCACGCCGGCGGGACAGACCACCAGCTTCGTGCTCGATCGCAACCTGTACTGGAACGGCGGCGCGGCGCTGCCGAACCATCCCGCCGAACTGGTCAACATCGGCAACGACGCCCGCGCCTTGGTCGGCAACCCGATGCTCGCCGACCCGGCCGGGCTGCCGCGGCCCTGGTGGGATGCCGCGGCAGGGCAGTTCAACGGCGGCCATGCGCGCATCGCCGACGCCTTCGCGGCGCTGGCGCTGGCCTGGGGCGTGCCAGGGCAGGGCGGCGCCGGCATCGCTCAGGCCGACCCGGCCTTCATGCCCGCCGACGACCTGGTCGGCCGGCCGCGCCCGCCGGCGCCGTCGCTCGGCGCGCTCGAGCCCATGGCCGACACGATCTTCGCCGACGGCTTCCAGTAGGGAACCGGCGACCGCCGGGTCGCGGGCGGGCGCTGGCGGATCCCTCGCCGGTCTTGCTCAACGTCGTGTCCCTGCCCGCTGCCGGGCGGCGCGTCGCCAGTGCGACGGCACCGCACTTCGCCCCCGGCCCCGCTCCCGCAGGCAGACCTGACCAGCGTCGTGTCTCAGCCAGCTCCCAGGCGGCGACTCGACAGCGCGACGGCACCGCACTTCGCCCCTCCCCCGCCTGCGGGGGAGGGGCGGGGGAGAGGGCTGCCCCGGCCAGCGCGCGCCGCTGGGCCGGCAATGATGCAGATCAGGGCAAGCCCCGGCCCTCTCCCCCGACCCCTCTCCCACAGGGAGAGGGGAGCACAGCGCGCTTCGCTCACCGAGCGCCGAATCCCGGCCCTCGGTCCCCGGTCCTGAGTTGAGACACGACGCTAGCCAGGGCAGGGAGAGGGGAGCACGGCGGGCTCCGCTCCCCGAACCCCGCGTCCTGGCCTTTGTTCCCTGATCCTGAGCCGAGACAGCACGTCAATCGGGTCGGCCGGACAGGGTACGGTGAGGTCAGCGCTTGCGGCCGCCGGCAATGCCGCCGAGGACGCCGCGCAGGATCTGGTTGCCGAGCCTGGTGCCGACCGTGCGCATGGTCGACTTGGTCATCGCCTCCAGCGCGCCCTGCCGGCGCTTGGTGCCGAACAGCCAGTCCTTGACCGTGCCCATCACGCCGCCGCCGCCGGGTTCGCCGGCGGGCGGCGGCGCGGTGGGCGTGGTCGGGGCCTTCTCGGTGGCGGCCTGGGCGGCGGCCATCAGCTTCTCGTAGGCGGACTCGCGATCGACCGCGGTGTCGTACTTGGCGCCGACCGGCGAGCGCAGTCGCATGGCCTGCCGTTCCTCCGGGCTGATCGCGCCCATCCGGCAGCGCGGCGGCGCGATCAGCGCCTTCTGGACCGGCGTCGGCACGCCCTTGGCGTCCAGGGTCGAGACCAGGGCCTCGCCGGTGCCCAACTCGAGAAGGGCCTTGGCGACGTCCAGGTTGGGATTGGCGACGAAGGTCTCGGCGGCGCTGCGGATCGCCTTCTGGTCGCGCGGCGTGAAGGCGCGCAGGCCGTGCTGGATGCGGTTGGCGAGCTGGCCCAGGATCGGGCCGGGCACGTCGTCGGGAAGCTGCGAGCAGAAGTACACGCCGACGCCCTTGGAGCGGATCAGGCGCACCACCTGCTCGACGCGCTGGACCAGGGCCGACGGGGCGTCGTTGAAAAGCAGGTGGGCCTCGTCGAAGAAGAACACCAGCTTGGGCTGGTCGAGGTCGCCGACCTCGGGCAGGTTCTCGAACAGCTCGGACAGCAGCCAGAGCAGGAAGGTCGAGTACAGCCGCGGCTTCAGCAGCAGGCGCTCGGCGCACAGCACGTTGATGATGCCGCGCCCGGACATGTCCTGGCGCATCAGGTCGACCAGCTCCAGGGCCGGCTCCCCGAAGAAGGCCTCGGCACCGTCCTGCTCCAGGCGCAGCAGGGCGCGCTGGATCGCCGCCAGCGAGGCCGGGCTGACCAGGCCGATCGCCCGCGAGATCGTCTTGTGGTTGTCGGCGACATGGGTGAGCAGGGCGCGCAGGTCCTTGAGGTCGAGCAGCAGCAGGCCCTCGCGGTCGGCGACCTCGAAGGCGATCGCCAGCGCCCCGGCCTGGGTGTCGTTGAGCTCCATGATCCGCGCCAGCAGGGTCGGCCCGACCTGGCTGACCGTGGTGCGCACCGGGTGGCCGAGTTCGCCGTAGAGGTCCCAGAACACCACCGGACTGGCCTCGTTGCGGTAGTCGGGCAGGCCGATGGTCTCGACCCGGGCCGCGATCTTCTCGTTCATGGTGCCGGCCTGCGACAGGCCGGCCAGGTCGCCCTTGACGTCGGCCAGGAACACCGGCACGCCGAGCCGCGAATAGTGCTCGGCGAGCACCATCAGCGACACCGACTTGCCGGTGCCGGTGGCGCCGGCGATCAGGCCGTGGCGGTTGCCGTAGCGGGGCAGGAACTCGACCGGGGCTTCGCCCATGCCGATGCGCATCGTCTGCATGCCGGACTCCAACGTGGGAACGGTCCGATTCTATCCGGCCGCGGTCGCCGCGAGCGTCCGGCGGTGTCGGAGCATCGGGACCGCCGGCGCGACGCCGCTACACTGGCCGCCATGGACGATTTCCTGCTCCACCGCGGCGATGCGCCCCTGCTGGTCAGCCTTCCGCACGACGGCACCGGCTTGCCCGACGGCCTTGCGGAGCGCCTCACCGACAGCGCGCGCCGGCTTCCCGACACCGACTGGCATGTCGGGCGCCTGTACGGTTTCGCACGCGAGCTGGGTGCGTCGGTCATCCGTCCGCACTGGTCGCGCTACGTGGTCGACCTGAACCGCCCGCCCGACGACGTCTCCCTGTACCCGGGGCGCAACACCACCGGCCTGCTGCCGCTGCGCCAGTTCAGCGGCGAGGCGGTCTACCGGGCCGGACGCGAGCCCGATGCCGCCGAGGTCCGGGCCCGGGTCGAACGCTACTGGCGGCCTTACCACGCCGCCCTGGCCGGCGAGATCGAGCGCCTGCGCGCGCGCTTCGGGCGCGTCGTGCTCTGGGAGGGCCATTCCATCCGCAGCGTGGTGCCGTTCCTGTTCGAGGGCCGGCTGCCGGTGTTCAACCTCGGCACCGCGGCGGGTTCCAGCTGTTCGCCGGCCCTTGCCGCCGGCCTGACCGCGGTGCTGGCAAGCCAGGGCGACCACGACCACGTCGTCGACGGCCGCTTCCAGGGCGGCTACATCACCCGCCACTACGGCCAGCCGGTGGCAGGCGTCGAGGCGGTCCAGCTCGAGCTGGCGCAGCGCGCCTACATGGACGAGGACAGCGGCGCCTACCTGCCGGAACGTGCCGGACGGGTCCAGCCGGTGCTGCGCGCCCTGCTCGAGGCGTGCCTCCGGCACGCCGGCATCGACGGGGCGCCAGGGACGCCCTGAGGGCTTTGCCAGGCGCCAAAACGTGATGGGCGTCACGTTTCCGGTGCAGCTTCGCTACACTGGCCGGGCATCGAGGAGTCCGCAATGCCCAGATCATCCGGCCGGTCATGGCCCACGCCCGGCAGGATCCTGGGCGTCCTGCTGTGCCTCCTGCCCGCCGCGCCGCTGCCGGCGCAGGTGCCGCCCGACCTGCAGCTGGTCGAGGTCGCCTCCGGCCTCGGCCGGCCGGTCGCCGTGCGCCATGCCGGCGACGGCAGCGCCCGGCTGTTCGTGGTCGACGTCGACGGCCGCATCCGGGTGATCCGCAACGGCAGCGTCCTGGCCACGCCCTTCCTTGCCATCGACGGCAGCAGCGCGCCGCCGCCGTACGGATTCGGGCTGGGCGGCGAGGGCGGCCTGCTGGGCCTGGCCTTCCATCCGCAGTTCGAGGCCAATGGCCGGGTCTACGTCTACTACACCGACGCGCAGTCGGATGGCGTGCTGGCCCGCTACACCGTGCTGCCGGGCAACCCCGACCGCCTCGACCCGGCCAGCGTCCAGGTGCTGCTGCGCATCGATTCGGACACCACCTACCACAAGGGCGGCGACCTGCACTTCGGTCCGGACGGCTATCTGTACCTGTCGGTCGGCGACGGCGGTGGCGGCATCAGTCTGGACACCTGCAACCGGGCGCAGTCGCTGTCGCCGGCCGACCTGGCAGCCAACGACGGCAACGACCCGGACTGTCCCGCCGACGCCGGTTTCACCGGCACCGGCGGCAACCCGGATTCGCGCGCGCTGCAGGGCAAGCTGCTGCGCATCGACATCGATGCCGCGACGCCGGCGGGCGGCAACGAGCTGTGCGCGGCGGCGGCGAACGGCTCGACCGGCTACGCGATCCCTGCGGACAACCCGTTCGCCGGCACGGCCGGTGGTCCGGGCCGCTGCGACGAGATCTGGGCCTACGGCCTGCGCAACCCCTACCGTTTCAGCTTCGACCGCCACACCGGCGACCTGCTGGTCGGCGAGGTCGGCGAGGGCGAGCGCGAGGAGATCAACTGGCTGCGCGCGGGGCAGGGCGGCCACAACTTCGGCTGGCCGATGTGCGAGGGCAGTCTGGGCAACTGCCCGGGCACCGTCGCGCCGGTGCTCGAGTACAGCCACACCGCCAATGGCGCGCCCTGTTCCTCGGTGACCGGCGGCTACCGCTACCGCGGCGCCATCAACGGCCTGCGCGGGCTGTACGTGGCCAGCGACTACTGCACCGGCCGCCTGCGCTACGCCCGGCGCGGCAGCGCCGGCTGGCAGTTCGTGCAGACCGGCGCCGCCGGCCCCTTCCTCGAGCACGCCGGCTTCGGCGAGGGCGAGGACGGCGCGCTCTACCTCGCGCTGATAGAGAGCGGCAAGCTGTTGCGCTTCAGCGCCACCGGCCAGGACGGGCTGTTCGGCTACGGATTCGACTGAGCGCCGGCGGCATGCGCCGCGCCGGGACCAACGGCCCATGCGGTGGCCGGGCGCCTGTGCCAGTCTGGCGCGCATCCTCCGGAGCGCTGCCATGAACGTCCTGGTCGTCCTGCTGCTGTGGGCCATCGTCCTGGTGCTGGCCTGGCCCCTGGCCCTGCTGGTCCTGGTGCTGTGGCCCGTGCTGTGGCTGCTGTCGATCCCGTTCCGCATCGTCGGTTCGCTGATGGAGGCCCTGCTCGCCTTCGTCCGGCAACTGCTGTTCCTGCCGGCCCGCCTGCTCGGCCACCGCGACCGGCGCTAGCGGAACCCGGGTCCCGGGACTCGGGACTCGGAGCCTGATCTGCTCCCCTCTCCCGCGCCGCGGGAGAGGGGCCGGGGGAGAGGGTGGCCCGCGCAGGGCGCAGGTCCGGTCGCTCGCCGCGCGCCTCCTGCAATCCAACGGCTTTGCCGATCCCGTGGTACTCCCTCCGGCCCGCCTCCTGATCTGTCAGGAGTCGGGTGGGAGCGGGGTGCAGCGTGCCGTTGCCTCCTGGTGCCGAACGTGGCGACACGTCATGCGCACGTGGGAGAGCAAGGCACGCTGCAGCGTCATTATGCATCCTGTGCCCTCCCCTGCGTCCGCCGCGCCATCCATTCCGCCCGGCGCGTGGCGGTGCCGCGCACGGTCGCCGCCGCTTGACAACACCGCCGCACCTTCCTACGCTATGCAACGTATTAACGCACTATCACATTACCTTCATGAAACGCCGCTCGCTGACGCCCGAACTCCCGGAAGACGACGCCGAAGCCCGCCTGTGCCGGGCTTTCCTGTCGTTGCGCACCGTCGCCGAAGTGCGCGCCTTCCTGGCCGACCTGTGCACGCCGGCCGAACGCGAGGCGATGCGCGACCGCTGGTCGGTCGTACCGCACCTGCTTGCCGGCGAGCCCTACCGGGAGATCCACGAACACACCGCCGTCAGCATCACCACCATCGGCCGCGTCGCGCGCACCCTCGCGGGGGGTGCCGGCGGCTACCGGCTGGCGGCGACCCGCGGCAAGCCGCGCGCCGTCCGCGCCTGACCTGGAACCTGCCGCCATGAATCCTTCCCGCGATCGCCTGCGCATCGCCGTGCAGAAATCCGGCCGCCTCTCGGAGGCGTCCCTGGACCTGCTGCGCCGCGCCGGCCTGTCGTTCCGCGCCAGCCGCGACAAGCTGTTCCTGTACGGCGAGAACCTGCCGGTCGACGTGCTGCTGGTGCGCGACGACGACATCCCCGGGCTGCTGCTCGAAGGCAGCTGCGAACTGGGCATGGTCGGCCGCAACGTGCTCGACGAACAGCGCCTGGCCGGTGCCGGCGCGGTCTCGCCGCAGGTGTGCACCGCGCTGGGCTTCGGTCAGTGCCGGCTGGCCATCGCGATGCCCGCCGAACTGCCCTGGGACGGCCCGGCCAGCCTGGCCGGACGGCGCATCGCCACGTCCTATCCGGGCCTGCTCGGCCAGTGGCTGCGCGAGCACGGCATCGAGGCCGAGGTGGTGGTCCTGAACGGCTCGGTCGAGATCGCTCCGCGCCTGGGCAAGGCCGAGGCGGTCTGCGACCTGGTGTCGACCGGCGCGACCCTGGCCGCCAACCAGTTGCGCGAGGTCGAGACCGTGCTGGAGAGCGTCGCCGTGCTGGCGCAGTCGCCGCGGCCGCTGCCGCCGGCCCTGGCCGGCATCGGCGACAGCCTGGTGGCGCGCATCCGCGGCGTGCTCGGCGGCGACGGCGCACGCCTGCTGATGCTGCGAGCGCCGCGCTCGGCCCTGGCCGAGATCGCCCGCCTGCTGCCCGCGCGCGAGGCGCCCAGCGTGCTGCGCCTGGACGACGCGCCCGATCAGGTCGCCCTGCAGGCGCTGTGCGGGCGCAGCCTGGACTGGCAGCACCTGGAGGCGCTCAAGCGCCTGGGCGCGCACGGCCTGATGGTGCTCAACGTCGAGCAGGTGCTGGCATGAGGACGATCGACTGGCAGGCCCTGGACACCGCCGGGCGCACCGCGGCCCTGGCCCGGCCGGCGCCGGTGCGCGACACCGTCCTGATCGCGGACGTGCGGGAAATCCTGCAACGGGTGCGTACGGAAGGCGATGCCGCCCTGCGCGACCTGACCCGGCGCCTGGACGGCGCCGACCTGAACCGCTTCGAGGTCGATGCCGCGCAGATCGACGCCGCCGAGGCCGGCGTCGACCCGGCGGTCCGCGCCGCCATGGAGCGGGCCATCGACCGCGTCCGCCGGTTCCACGCGCCGCAGGTGCCGCAGCGCCTGCGGGTGCGCACCGAGCCCGGCGTACAGTGCGAGTACCTGGTGCGGCCGATCCGCCGGGTCGGCCTGTACGCGCCGGCCGGCAGCGCACCCCTTCCGTCGACCGTCTGGATGCTGGCGGTACCCGCGAAGCTGGCCGGCTGCCCCGAGGTCGTGCTGTGCACGCCGCCCGGCCGCGATGGCCGGGTCGACCCCCTGGTCCTGCTGGCGGCGCGGCTGTGCGGCGTCGACCGTGTGTTCGCCCTGGGCGGCGCCCAGGCGATCGCGGCGATGGCCTATGGCACTGCGCAGGTGCCGCGCTGCGACAAGCTGTTCGGTCCCGGCAACGCCTGGGTCACCCAGGCCAAGCTGGAAGTCGCCGGCGACCCCGCAGGCGCCGCCATCGACATGCCGGCCGGACCGTCCGAGGTGATGGTGATCGCCGACGACAGCGCCGACCCGGTGCTGGTCGCCGCCGACCTGCTCGCGCAGGCCGAGCACGGCGCCGATTCCCAGGTGGTGCTGCTCAGCCCCGACGCGGCACTTATCGAGGCAGTGCAGGCGCAGTGCCGCGCGCAGGCCGCCAGCCTGCCGCGCGCCGACATCGCCGCCGCGGCGCTGGCCCATGCCCGGTTCATCCGGGTCGCCGACCTCGAGCAGGCCGCGCAGGTCGCCGAGGACTACGCGCCCGAGCATCTGATCGTGCAGACCCGCAGTCCGCGGGCGCTGCTGCCGCGCATCCACAGTGCCGGCAGCGTGTTCCTGGGCCCGTGGTCGCCGGAGACCGTCGGCGACTACTGCGCCGGCCCCAACCACGTCCTGCCGACCCTGGGCTTCGCGCGCGCCTGGAGCGGCGTCGGCGTGGCCAGTTTCGTGCGCCGGATGAGCGTGCTGGAACTCAGCGCCGACGGCCTGGCGCGGATCGGCCCGGACGCCGCCGTGCTGGCGCGCGCCGAGCGCCTGGAGGCGCATGCCCGCGCGGTCGACCTGCGCCTGGCTCGGGACGGGCAGGGGAGCGCCGCGGCATGAGCGTGCTGGAGCGCATCCGGCCGGACCTGGCCGGCTTCGTGCCCTATGCCTCGGCGCGCCGCGCCGGGCACCGCGCCGGCATCCGCCTGGATGCCAACGAGGCGCCCTGGCTGCAGGCCGGCGACGGCAGCGGACTGAACCGCTACCCGTCGCCGCAGCCGGCCGATCTGCTCGCGGTGCTGGCCGGCCTGTACGACGTGCGCGCTGGCCAGGTCTACGCCGGCCGCGGCAGCGACGAGGCCATCGACCTGCTGGTGCGGCTGTTCTGCCGGGCCGGCCGCGACAACGTGGTGACCCTCGCGCCGACCTTCGGCATGTACCAGGTCGCCGCGTCCCTACAGGATGTCGCCCTGCGCCGGGTGGCGCTCGACCCGGAACAGGACTTCGCGCTCGATCCGCAGCGCCTGCTCGACCTGGTCGACGACGACACAAGGCTGGTGTTCCTGTGCTCGCCCAACAACCCCACCGGCACCGACTTCCACGCCGAGGTCGAGCCGCTGGCGCGCGCCCTGGCAGGGCGCGCCCTGCTGGTGGTCGACGAGGCCTATGTCGAGTTCGCCGGCCACGCTGGCGCCGCCGGCCTGCTCGACCGCCACGAGAACCTGGCGATCCTGCGCACCCTGAGCAAGCTGCACGCCCTCGCCGGTGCCCGGGTCGGCGCCCTGCTGGCGGCCGAGCCGCTGGTCGCGCGGATCGCCGGGATCGCCGCACCGTATCCCCTGCCGGCGCCCAGCGTCGCCGCCGCGCTGGCCGCGCTGGCGCCGCCGGCGCTGGCGCGCACTCTGGCCCTGCGCGACGGCCTGCTCGCCGAGCGCGAAAGGGTGCGTGCGGCGCTGGCCGCGCTGCCCGGCATCGACCGGGTCTGGCCCTCGGCCGGCAACTTCCTGCTGCTGCGCTGCCACGATGCCGCCGCGACCTTCGCGCGCGCGCTGGCCGGCGACGTGCTGCTGCGCGACGTCTCCGGCCAGCCCGGCCTGGCCGGCTGCCTGCGCGCCAGCATCGGCACGCGCGCCGACAGCGACGCCCTGCTGGCCGCCCTGGCCGTCGGGGGGGCGGCATGAGCGCACCGGCCGTGCTGTTCGTCGACCGCGACGGCACCCTGATCCAGGAGCCGCCGGACCAGCAGATCGACGCCTACGAGAAGTTCGCCATGGTGCCCGGCGCGATCTCGGCGCTGCGCCGCCTGCGCGAGGCCGGCTACCGGCTGGTCATGGTCAGCAACCAGGACGGCCTGGGCACCGCCAGTTTCCCGCAGGCCGCGTTCGAGGGGCCGCAGCGCCTGCTGCTGGACATCCTGGCCAGCGAGGGCGTGCTGTTCGACGAGATCCTGATCGACCCGACCCTGCCGGACGAGCACGCCCCGACGCGCAAGCCCGGCGTCGGCCTGGTCCGCCACTACCTGGGTGCCGACGGCATGGACCGCCGGCGCAGCGCGGTGATCGGCGACCGCGCCACCGACCTGGAGTTCGCCGCCAACCTCGGCATCGCGGGCTACCGCCTGGGGTCGGACCTGGACTGGCCGGCGGTGGTGCGCGCCCTGCTGCGGCCGGCCCGCCACGCCCGCGTCGAGCGGCGCACCCGGGAGACCGACATCGTGGTCGAGGTCGATCTCGACACGCCGGCGCGGCCGGCGGTGGCGAGCGGCATCGGCTTCTTCGACCACATGCTGGAGCAGCTCGGCGTCCATGGCGGTTTCGCGCTGGCGCTGCGCTGCAAGGGCGACCTTGAGATCGACGAACACCATACCGTCGAGGATTGCGCCCTGGCCCTGGGGCAGGCGCTGCGCCAGGCCCTGGGCGAGCGCCGCGGCATCGGCCGTTACGGCTTCACCACGCCGATGGACGAGGCGCTGGCCCAGGCCGCGCTGGACCTGTCCGGGCGCGCCGCCTTCGTGTTCGAGGGCGGCTTCCGGCGCGAGCGGGTCGGCGGCCTGGCCACCGAGATGGTGCCGCACTTCTTCCGCAGTCTGGCCGAGGCGCTGGGCGCCAGCCTGCACCTGTCGGTGCGCGGCGACAACGACCACCACCAGGTCGAGGCCTGCTTCAAGGCGACCGGCCGGGTCCTTCGCCAGGCGTTCCGCCGGGACGGCGACGAGGCCACGGTGCCGAGCAGCAAGGGCGTGCTGTGAGCGCCGCGCCCGACCTGGTCGTGGTGCCGGTGGGCGGCGCCAACTTCGGTTCGCTGGCGCGTGCCTTCGAGCGGGTCGGCGTCGTGCCGCGGTTCAGCGCCGAACCGGCCGACCTGCGCCGCGCCTCGCACGTGGTGCTGCCCGGCGTTGGCGCCGCCGCGGCGGCGATGCCGGCGCTGCGCAGCCAGCGCCTGGCCGATCTTCTGGCCGGCCTGCGCGTGCCCCTGCTCGGCATCTGCCTGGGCATGCAGCTGCTGTTCGAGCACAGTGCCGAGGGCGAGGTGCCCCTGCTCGGCCTGCTGCCCGGGCGCGTCGAGCGCCTGCCGGCGGCGCCGTCCTGGCCGCACATGGGCTGGACCACGCTGACGGCCACCGCGTCCGGCCGCGGGCATCCGCTGCTGGCCGGCATCGGTGCCGACGACTGGTTCTATTTCGTGCACGGTTATGCCGCCTCGACCTCGTCGTCGACCCTGGCCAGCGCCGACCACGGCGGCGCCTTCAGCGCCGTGGTCGGTGCCGGCAACCGGCTGGGCGTGCAGTTCCACCCGGAGAAGTCCGCGGCGGCCGGTCGCCGCCTGCTGCGCAATTTCCTCGACCTGTGATCATCCTGCCTGCCATCGACCTGCGCGGCGGCCGCGTGGTGCGCCTGAGCCAGGGCGACTTCGCGCGCGAGCGCCGCTTCGACACCGACCCGGTGCGCCTGGCCCGCCTGTACGAACAGGCCGGCGCGCGCCGCCTGCACGCCGTCGACCTGGACGGCGCGCGGGCCGGCGAGCCGGCGCAACTGCCGCTGCTGCAGGCCCTGGCCGATACCGGCCTGGCCGTGCAGTGGGGCGGCGGCGTGCGTTGCCAGGCCGACATCGAGGCGGTGCTGGCGGCCGGCGCCAGGCGCGTCGTGGTCGGCAGCATGGCGGTGCGCGAGCCCGGCCGCTTCGCGCAATGGCTGGGCCGCTACGGCGACCGTCTGGTGCTGGCCCTGGACCTGCGCACCGACGATGCGGGCCGCTGGCAACCCACCGCCGACGCCTGGCAGACCAGCGTCGAGCGCGACATCGAGGCCCTGCTCGACGGCTTCGCCGCCGCCGGCCTGCGCTGGGTTCTGAGCACCGACATCGCCCGCGACGGTATGGCCGGCGGCCCCAACCTCGACCTGTACGCCTGGCTGGCCGGCCGCTGGCCGACGTTGTCGGTGATCGCCTCCGGCGGTGTCCGCGACCAGGCCGACGTGCAGGCCCTGGCCGGCACCGGCGCGGCCGCCTGCGTCGCCGGCACCGCGTTGCTGGAAGGCACGCTGCCGACCGCGACGCTGGCCGGCCATGCCGGCCCGGCCTGGGCGGACTGAAGGCCCGGCCATGCCCGCCCTGCGCCTGATTCCCTGCCTGGACGTCGCCGACGGCGTGGTCGTCAAGGGCGTGCGCTTCCGCGACCACAAGGTGGTCGGCGACATCGTCGACCTGGCCCGTCGCTATGCCGCCGAGGGTGCCGACGAGCTGGTCTTCTACGACATCACCGCCAGTCCCGACGGCCGCCGCGTCGACACCGCCTGGGTGCGCCGGGTCGCCGACGAGCTGGACATCCCGTTCTGCGTGGCCGGCGGCATCCGCAGCGTCGACGACGCCGCCGCGGTGCTGGCGGCCGGCGCCGACAAGATCTCGGTGAACAGCCCGGCGCTGGCCGAGCCCGGCCTGATCGACGCGCTGGCGGCGCGCTTCGGCAGCCAGTGCGTGGTGGTCGGCATGGACGTGCGCGACGGCGGCCTGGCCCGCGACAGCGGCCGGCCCGAGCGCAGCGGCGACAGCGGCCGGCGCCTGCTCGACTGGGTCGCCGAGGTCGAGTCGCGCGGCGCCGGCGAGATCGTGCTCAACTGCATGCGCGCCGACGGCACCCGAGCCGGCTACGACCTCGAGACCACCGCCGCGGTGCGCGCCGCCACCCGCCTGCCCCTGGTCGCCTCTGGCGGCGCCGGCTGCGCCGCGCATTTCCTGGAAGTGTTCCGCCAGGCCGGCGCCGATGCCGCCCTGGCCGCCAGCGTCTTCCACAGCGGCGAACTGCCGCTGCCGGTGCTGAAGCGCGAGCTGGCCGCCGCCGGCCTGGCGATCCGTCCCGTGCCCGTCCAGGAATCCCCGACATGAGCCGACCCGCGTTTGCCCCCGGCCTGCCCGAGCGCCTGGATTTCGCCAAGGGCGGCGGCCTGCTGCCGATGATCGTCCAGCACGCCCACGACGGCCGCGTCCTGATGCTGGGCTGGATCGACCGCGCCGCGCTGGACGCCACCCTGGCCACCGGCCAGGCCCACTTCCATTCGCGCAGCCGCCAGCGCCTGTGGCGCAAGGGCGAGAGCAGCGGCCACGTGCTCGAGGTGCGCGCCCTGACCGCCGATTGCGACAACGACTCCGTGCTCTGCCTGGCGGTCCCCGCCGGCCCCGCCTGCCACCGCGGCACCGCCACCTGCTTCGACGGCGAGCCGCCCGTGCAGCCCTGGCTCAACGCCCTCGAGGACCTGATCGCGCAGCGCCAGGCCGCGGGCGGCGAGGGCAGCTACGTCGCCCGCCTGTTCGCCGCCGGCCTGCCGCGCATCGCCCAGAAGGTCGGCGAGGAGGGCGTCGAGACCGCCCTGGCCGCCGTCACCGGCGACGAGGACGCCCTGCTCGGCGAATCCGCCGACCTGCTGTTCCACCTGCTGGTCCTGCTGCGCGCGCGCGGCCTGACGCTGGCGCAGGTGGTGGCGGAGCTGGAGCGCAGGCACCGCTGAGCACGATGGCGGGAGTCGCCTTAGGCACGCGTTCAATCGCTTCGGTTGCGTTTGGATACGCTGCGCAACATTGGTTGATGCAACACACGGGCAGGAATGGGATACAGTCGACCTGACTGAGTGACGCAAAACCACGCGGGTGGCGGAGCCGATCTCTCGCGGTCGAGCGATCCCGAGCCCAGGCAGGAGGCGGTGCGCGGTTGAAGCATGGAGGGTGCCATGGCTGCATGCAGCCCCGCCGTGATTCGATCCGGTTCCGGGCGTGACAGGCTTCACCCTGAAGCGGGTCGGCCGTGGCGATCCTGGACGAACCCATGTCGGCAGACGCGTTGATCACAGGCTACTGGCTGAGCGTCGCTGGCGCGCTGGCCTGGCCGCTGCTGCAACTGCTTGCCCTTGCCAATGCCAGGCGCACCTGGCAGTTCGTGGCCGCACTCCTGCCCATTGCCCTTATCGCCTTCTGGCTGATAGACGCCTTCCTGGGCGCCTGGGCCATGAACCTCTTCGTTCCGGGCCTGCCCGTGGCGCTGGTGCCGGTCAACCTCTGGCTGATCGGCGTGATCCTGGCGGGCGCGCTCACCGCCCGCGGCGAGGCGTCGGACGCGCGGCGGGGCGACTGAGGCGCCGGTCAACCCCACCCCCGCCCCCCGCGCGTTGCTACCCTGCATCGCCACCAGGTGGGGGAAGCGCATGCGGCGCTGGCTGATCGGGGGGCGGCGGCGGGCGACGCCGCCGCCGGGAGTTTAAGTCCACCATTGATCGCCTGACGGTTGCGCATTGTGGCAAACGGTGGGAAAGTGGCGCTGCTGGTCCACTACCTCGAGGTCGATGTCCTGGCCAACATCGTCGCCATCACGCCCGAACCGGGGCAGACGCAGGAGGCGGCCCGCCACTACGGGTACGATGCGCTGTCGCGGCTGACCGAGGTTCGCGACGCCAAGCAGGCCCCGATCGAGGCGTTCGGTTACGACCCGACCGGCAACCGAACCACCAAGACCTGGCAGGGCGCCCAGCAGTCCTATGTATATGCCCCCGGCAGCCACTGGCTGCTCGACACCGGCTCGGACCAGCGCATGTACGATGCTGCCGGCAATATGGTGCAGCGCACGGAGGGCCGCACCGAGTTCGGCTACGAGCATGGCGCCCACAACCGTTACCAGCGCCATCTCGTCAACGGTACCGAGATCGCCCGCTACGTCTACAACGGCCACGGCGAGCGCACCTGCGCCTGGGTCGGCGAAACACTGACCCGCTTCGTGTACGACACCGGCGGACGCCTGCTCGGCGAGTACCAGGCCAGCGGCAAGCCGATCATCGAATACGTCTACCTGGGCGATCTGCCGGTCGCCGCCTTCGCTGCGCAAGGACTGGTCTACATCGAGACCGACCACCTGGGCACGCCCCGGGTGGTGGTCGATGCCGCGACCAATGCCACGCTGTGGCACTGGCCGCTGACCGGGCGGGCGTTCGGCGAGCACGACCCGGTGGCGCCGGCCCAGGAGGGCACTGCGCCGTTCGTGTTCGGATTGAGGTATCCCGGGCAGCGGGCGGATGGCGAGTCGGGGCTCAACTACAACTATTTCCGTGATTACGAGTCTGGCACCGGGCGATACATTCAGTCAGACCCAATTGGGTTGACGGGAGGGGTTAGCACCTTCAGCTATGCACTGGCCGCGCCCTTATTACTGCTCGATCCTTTGGGATTGCAGTCTTGGTACTGCCGCCGGCCGCTGGGTAGGCCACCCGGGGGGCGGAGAGTAGATCCGGTGTTCCATCATGCTTATTTATGCACAACAGAAGAAAACGGGAGGATTTCTTGCGGGGGGCAGACGTCTAACGGCGGGCCATGGGACCAAGGTCGTCCAACGAACCCCAATGACGAAGACGACTACTTTCATCCGCAGGCGTGCGAACAAGTTGATAATGATGACAATCGATGCGTTGAGGATTGTCTCTTGGATCGCTTTGGCCGCCCAAGGCCAAATTACGGAATTGTTGGTCCGGGAACTAACTGTCAAGAATGGGCAAAAGATAGTCTGACAGAATGTCGTAGTCAGTGCTCAGATCGAGCCCGTGGGTTTGGTTGGCCATGAAGGGTGAAGCCGGCAGTACACCCCAAAATCGTTACTTGGCGGTTGTTTTCGGGGTCGGGGTGGCTTGGGCGTCGCTACTTGCGTGGTGGCTGTGGTGGTCGGCCGGGGCGACGGGGGGTGCGCCGGTGGAAGTGGAGCTCATGTTCATCGGGGTTGCGACGATTCTCGGGTTTCCATCCAGCCTTATGGCGTTGGCGGTGATCTACCTGGCTGGCGAGCTTGTTGACGCGGCGCACGCCGGGTACCCGTACGCGGTAATCGGATACTGGCTGGTATTCCTGGCTTTTTCCTTGCTGCAATGGATGGGGATCCTCTGGTGGCTGGATCGTCGCCAGGCTGCGCGGAGTGCGCGATCCTGACCTGCCAGGCATCTCATCCGCCTTCGCGTTCGCATCGCCGGCGAGGGGCCAAAGACAGGGAGCGCAAATGTACCGTCACGGATCGCGGTTTAGCCTCCTGATTCTGGCTTCGTTGCTTCTTGCCTCATGCGCGAAGCGCATCGTCTGTGCGGACATCGCGGAGGAGGACCTTGGCGAGCTGGTCGCAGAGCTCCAAGCGACACTGGAGCAGCGCAACGACGAAGAACTGCAGGAGTGGATCGACACCACAGTCAAGGCCGCACGCGAGCGCAAGAATCATGCTTTGCGTTGCATGCCCGAGTGCGATCAGAAGCAGCGGCAGATGTTCTGGGATCGCTGGTATGTGTACGGGAGTCTGGAGAGCCTGATCGGTGACTTTTCGGATCCCGCGCTGACCGAAGTCGACGTGCAGTCCAGTGCGGGGCGTGAGGAGATCGTCAGGCGCCTGGAGTTCGTGTCCGAAATTGTCGGCGACCTGGAGAGAGCGCGACAGCGTGGCGAGTACTCCCTTGGACCGACCTGTCCCGATGGGGTGCCCGACTGATCCCGAGTCGGGTTGGCCCCGGTAGACCGGCAAAGCAGGTTCCGCAGATCGTGGTCCGCAACCCCACCCCCGGCCCCCGCGCGTTGCTACCCTGCATCGCCACCAGGTGGGGGAAGCACATGCGTCGCTGGCTGATTGGGGTCGTGGGGTGGGGTGCGCTGTGGCTGGGCGCGGCGGCGGTGCCGGCGCAGCCGGCGGTCGAGGTGCCGGCGGTGCTGACGCCGTGGACGGCCTGGGTGCTGGATGGGCATGAGCACCGGCGCTGTCCGTTCGTGCTGGGCCAGGCGCCGGGCGGAGCCGGACAGCATGCCTGCGCCTGGCCGGGAGTGCTCGATCTTGCAGTGACCACCGAGGGTGCCCGCTTCAGCCTGGGCTGGCGGGTGCTGGCGCCGTCGTGGGTGCCGCTGCCGGGCGAGGCGCGGCATCCGCCGCTGGCGGTGACCGTCGATGGCCGGCCGGCGGCGTGGCAATGGCGGGGCGGGGTGCCGATGCTGTGGCTGGCCGCCGGCGAGCACCGCGTCGAGGGGCGCCTGGACTGGACGCGGCGGCCGGAGCGGCTGGCGGTGCCGGAGGCGATCGCCCTGCTGGCGCTGCGCCTGGACGGCGAGGCGGTGCCGGTGCCGGAACGCGCCGGCGGCCAGCTCTGGCTGGGCCGGCGCCAGGTCGAGCAGGCGCAGGACAGCCTGGGCCTGAAGGTGTTCCGTCTGCTGACCGACGGCGTGCCGCAGCGGCTGGAGACGCGCCTGCAGCTCGAGGTCGGCGGCCGCGCCCGCGAGACCGTGCTGGGGCCGGCCCTGCCGCCGGGCTTCGCGATCACCGCGCTCGACGGTCCGCTTCCCGCGGCGCTGGACGGTGAGGGCCGGCTGCGCGTGCAGGTGCGGCCGGGCACCTGGATCCTGACGCTGCACGCGCGCGCCATCGAGATCGCCGCGGGCTTCGTCGCCGTGTCCGCACCGGCACCCTGGCCGGCGCAGGAAGTGTGGAGCGTGCAGACCGATCCCGGCCTGCGCGTGGTGCAGCCGGAAGGGACGCGGCCGGTCGATCCGGGCCAGGCCGGTTCGCCCTTCGACGTCAGCCTGCCGGCCTTCCTGGTCGACGCCGACGGCGGCCTGGCGCTGGCCGAGCGCAGCCGCGGCCGGCCGGTCGGGGCGCCGCACCGGCTGTCGCTCGAGCGGTCGCTGTGGCTGGACTTCGACGGCCGCGGCCTGGTCGCGCGCGACCGCATCGCAGGCCAGCTGGCGCAGGGCACCCGTCTGGACATGGCGCCGCCCTGGCGGCTGGAACGCGCCAGCGTCGACGGCCAGGACCAGTTGCTGACCGATGCCGGGCAGGGCACCGGCGTCGAGCTGCGCCGGACCCGCCTGGACCTGGCCGCCACCGCGCGCCTGGCCGGCTGGCACACGGTGCCGGTGGCCGGCTGGCGGCACGCCTTCGATGGCGCGTCGCTGAGCCTGCAGCTGCCGCCCGGCTGGTCGCTGGCGCATGTCTCCGGCGCCGACCGGGTGCCGGCGGCCTGGACCGCGCGCTGGCGCCTGCTCGACGTGTTCCTGGCCAGCCTGCTGGTGGTGCTGGCGCTGCGTGCGCTGGGGCCGCTGCCGGCGGTCGGGGTGCTGGCCTACCTGCTGCTGGGCTACCACAGCGTCGGGGCACCGCTGTGGACCCTGGTGGCGCTGCTGGTGCTGGCCCTGGTGCGCGGCTGGCTGCCGTCCGGGCGTGTCGACCGGGCCGCGGTGGTCACCGCCGGTGTCGCCTTCGTTGCGGCGGTGCTGGTCGCCCTGCCGTTCGCGGCGGGCCAGGTGCGCCTGGCGCTGTACCCGCAGCTCGAGCAGGACCGGGTGCTGTCCGGTCAGGAAGCGGCGCTGGCGCGCCTTCGCCCGGCCCGGCAGGAGATGGTCGAGGCGGTGTTCATGGAGCCGCCCACGGAGAGCGCCGAGGCGACGCTCGACCGGGTCGAGGTCACCGGCAGCCGGGTACAGGCCCTCCGGGCCCCGGCGGCGCCGCCTGCGCCGCCTGCACCGCCCGTGCCGCTGGAGCCGGCGCCCGCTCTCGACGAGTATCCGGCCGACACGGTCCTTCAGGCCGGGCAGGGCGACCCGGACTGGCACTGGCAACAGGTCGACATCCTGCTGTCCGGGCCGGTCGCCGAAGACCAGACGCTGCGGCTGTGGCTGAGCCCGCCCTGGCTGACCCGCCTGGGCCGCCTGGCCCTGGTGGTGCTGCTGGGCTGGCTGCTCTGGCGCCTGCGGCCGGGCCAGGAAGCCCGGGCCCTGTTCCGCGGCCTGCGCTGGCCGGGATCCGGCCGCGCCGCGGGGGCAACGGCGCTGCCGGCGGCCCTGCTGGCGCTCGCGGGCCTGCTGCAGCAGGCGCCGGCACTGGCGCAGCCAGGCGGCCTTCCGTCGCCGGAGTTGCTGGCCGAACTGCGCGAGCGCCTGCTGCGGCCACCGCCCTGCGTGCCCGATTGCGCGCGCCTGGACCGGGCGGAGATCGAGCTCGACGGTCGCCGCCTGCGCCTGCGCCTGGACTTCGATGCCGCAGCCGACGTGCTGGCGCCGCTGCCGGAAGGCGGCCGCCTGAGCGCCCCGGTGGCGGTGCGGGTCGGCGGCAGCCAGGCGCCGGTGCTGCGCCGCGATGGCCAGATCTGGCTGCGCCTGCAGCCCGGTCGCCAGCAGGCCGAACTGGAACTGGTGCTGGCCGCCGGCGACACCGTCGACCTGCGCTTCCCGCTGCCGCCGGGCCGGGTCGCGGTGCGTGCGCCGGGCTGGGACGTGTCCGGCCTGGACGGGCCGCGCCTGCAGGGCGACAGCCTGCAGCTGTCGCGGCAGCGCAACGCGGCGCCGGCCGGCGCCACGGACGCCGGCGAGGTCGCGGCCGGCGTCGAGGCGGCGCCCTACGTCCAGGTCGAGCGCACGATCCACCTGGGCCTGGACTGGACCGTGTCGACGCGCGTGCTGCGGGTGGCGCCGTCGTCGGCGGGCTTCACGGTGGCGGTGCCGCTGCTGCCCGGCGAGCGCCCGCACGACGATCGCCTGGAGGTCGATGACGGCCAGGTGCGCCTGGCCTTCTCGCGCGGCCAGCAGCAGGTGGCCTGGCGGTCGTCGCTGCCGGCGACCCCGCAGCTGCGCCTGGAGGCACCCCCGCTGGCGCAGCGCGCCGAGCGCTGGCTGGTGGTGGTCGGGCCGTTCTGGCGGACCGGATTCTCCGGCACGCCGGCCCTGGCCAGCGGCGATCCGGGCAGCACCTGGCACTTCGCCCCCTTCCCCGGCGAGCACCTGGTACTGGAGGTCGCCCGGCCGGGGGCGTTCGCGGGCAGCAGCCAGGCCATCGACCGCGCCCACCTGCGGGTCACCGGCAATCCCCGGCTGACCGAGGCCCGGCTGAACTACGTGCTGCGCGCCACCCGTGCCGGCCAGCAGAGCCTGCGCCTGCCGGCCGATGCCGAACTGTTGTCGGTGGCCATCGATGGCCGCGTGCACCACCTGCTGCCCGAGGACGGCGCACTGACCCTGCCGGTGCTGCCTGGCAGCCGTCGCGTCGAGCTGCTGTTCCGCCAGGCCGGCGGCGTCGGGCCGTGGTGGCGCAGTCCGGCGGTGGACCTGGGTGCGCCGGTCGCCAACCTCGATCTCGAGATGGCGCCCCCCGCAGGCCGTTGGCTGCTGTGGGCGCACGGCGGCGGGGTCGGTCCGGCGGTCCTGTACTGGCCTTACCTGGTCGTGCTGCTGGCGGTCGCCGTGGCTCTGGCGCGCACCGGCCTGACGCCGCTGGGCACCGGCGCCTGGCTGCTGCTGGGCCTGGGCTTCTCGACGGTGTCCTGGCAGGCCGGCGCCTTGGTCGCGGCCTGGCTGCTGGTGCTGGGCTGGCGCGGCCGGCAGGCGGACCTGGCCGGCCATCGGGCGTTCGTGCTGCTGCAGGTGGGCCTGGTGGCCCTGACCGCCATCGCACTGCTCAGTCTGCTGGCGGCGATTCCTGTGGCCCTGCTCGGCCAGCCGGAGATGCATGTCGCCGGCAACGGCTCCAGCGCCGGACTGCTGCGCTGGTTCTTCGACCGCGCCGGCGATGGCCTGCCGCAGGTCGGCGTGCTCAGCCTGCCGCTGTGGCTGTACCAGCTCGCCATCCTGGCCTGGGCGTTGTGGCTGGCCAATGCCCTGCTCGGCTGGCTGCGCTGGGGCTGGGGCTGCCTGGGCCGGGGCGGGCTGTGGCCGCCGCGCGCGTCGAAGGCGACGGCCGGTCCGGATGCTCCGCCGCCGGCCGAAACGGCGTCCTTGCCATGAGCTTCGTGCTGTCCTGGAGCGGCGGCAAGGACAGCGCGCTGGCGCTGGCGCGGGCGCGGCAGACGCTGGGCGACGACGGCATCCTGCTGACCATGTTCACGGAAGGGGGCGAGCGATCGCGTGCGCACGGCTTGGCGCGCGCCATCCTCGACGCCCAGGCGAACGCGCTGGGCCTGCCCCTGGTCACCGGCTCGGCCAGCTGGGACGACTACACGCCGGTGTTCGTGCGCACCCTGGCTGGCCTGCGCGAGCGCCACGGCGTCACCGCTGCGGTGTTCGGCGACATCGACCTGCAGGCGCACCGCGACTGGTGCCTGCGCGCCTGTGCCGAGGCCGGCGTCGACTGCCTGCACCCGCTGTGGGGCGAGCCGCGCGAGGCGCTGGTGCACGAGGCGATCGCACGCGGCATCGAGGCGACCGTGGTGGCGGTGCGCGCCGACGTGCTGGCGCCGGGCCTGCTCGGCCGGCGCCTGGACCATGACCTGCTCGCCGGGTTTGCGGCGGCCGGCATCGACCTGGCCGGCGAGCAGGGCGAGTACCACACGGTGGTGACCGGCGGGCCGGGCTTCGCCGCGCCCCTGGTCCTGGTCCCGGGCGAACGGGTGCTGCGCGACGGCTACTGGTTCCTGGACCTGGCGCTGGCCGCGCCGTGAGGGCGGCGATCCCGCCGCTGCGCCTGCTGGCGGCGGGGCTCGCCCTGGCCGGCTTCGCCGCCAACTCGCTGCTGTGCCGGGCCGCGCTGTCCGGCACCGGCACCGATCCGGCCAGCTTCACGGCGCTGCGCCTGGCCAGCGGCGCGGTGGTGCTGGCGCTGCTGGCCTGGCCGCGGACCGGCGGCCGGCCGGCCGGCGACTGGCGGGCGGCGCTGTGGCTGTTCGGCTATGCCGCGCTGTTCTCGTTCGCCTACCTCGGGCTGACCGCGGCCACCGGCGCCCTGCTGCTGTTCGCGGCGGTGCAGGTCACGGTCGCCGGCGCCGGCCTGCTGGCCGGCGAGCGGCCCGGCGCGCCGGGCCTGGCCGGGCTGGCGCTGGCGCTGGCCGGCGTCGTCGTCCTGCTGCTGCCCGGCCTGGCCGCACCCCCGCCAGCTGCCGCGCTGGCCATGCTCGCGGCCGGCGTCGCCTGGGGCCTGTACACCCTGCGCGGCCGCGGCAGCCGTGCGCCGCTGGCCGACACCGCCGGCAACTTCCTGCGCACCCTGCCGATGGCGGCCGTGCTGCTGGCGCTGGCCTGGCCCGGCCTCAGGCTGGATGCCGGCGGCGCCCTGCTCGCGGTGCTGTCCGGCGCGCTGGCCTCCGGCCTGGGCTATGCGCTGTGGTACGCGGCGCTGCCCTGGCTGCGCGCGGTCACCGCCGCCAGCCTGCAACTGCTGGTGCCGGTGCTCACCGCCGCGGCCGGCGTCGCCCTGCTGGGCGAGCCGCTGTCGCCGCGCCTGCTGCTGGCCGGCGCGGCCGTGCTGGCCGGCATCGCCCTGGTGGTCGGCCACGGTCGGCGCTGATCCGGGGCGCCGCCGGGATCGCGCCCGCCGCGGTGTTCCCCTGCACCCGGGACACCTCGCGCCACCCCGGCAGCGGGACGCGGCACGTCCCGGTCGGACCGCTGCGGCGGTGCGTGCCGCAGGCGGGAAATCGGGGGAGGAACGGCCGCGCAGGGCGCAACGAAGAACGGCGGGCCTTGCGGCCCGCCGTCGTTGCCAACACCGGACCGGCTGCGGCGATCAGTCGAACTCGATCACCAGCACGCGGCCGTCAAGGGCGCTGACCTTCAGCTCGACCTGGCGACCGTCGCCATCGTTGGCGTCGACCTCCCAGATCGCGTCGTCGAGGTCCATGTCGCGCACCTGGGCATAGCCCTGGGCCTCGACGGCGGCACGGACCTGGTCGGCGGTCATCAGGGCGGCGCCGCCGCGGGCGTCAAGCACCTGGCCGGTGGCCGGATCGACGTGGATGTCGTACCAGCGGCCGTCGGCACCGCGGACCTCGGCCTCCCACAGACCGTCGTCCTGCTCGATGTCGCGGATCTCCGCGTGGCCGGCCTGCTGCAGGGCGGCGCGGACACCGGCGGCGTCCTGGACCTGGGCGAGCGCCAGACTGCCGGCCCCGAAGGCGGCGGCGACGGCGAAGGCGAGGGAAAGGGTCTTGTTCATGGCGTTGCTCCTTGGCTTCGGACTGGATTCGGAAGGGAGCCAGGGCTCCCGTGGCCGCCACTATCCACGAGGTCGCTAACCGGGCGATGAGTCGCCCGTTCATGGTGGTGTTAGTCCCGGGCGCGATGCTGGTCGCCATGGACGCCCGGCCCCGCCACCTCGAATCGACCGTGCTGTCGGCGCTTCTGGCCGCAGCGCTGCTGCTGCCGGCCGCGCCGGGGCCCGCTGCTGCCACCGACGACGGCCGGCGCGCCCGCGAAGCCGTGCAGTCCGGACGTCATGTCGGCCTGGAGGCGATCCTGGAGGACGCCCTGCGCCGTTTCCCCGGTCGGGTCCTGGACGCCGAGCTCGACGACGACGAGTACGAAGTGGAGATCCTCACCCTCGACGGTCGCAAGATCGAGCTCGAGTACGATGCCCGCACCGGGCGCCTGCTCGAGGTGGATGTCGACGACTGATGCGCGTGCTGCTGGTCGAGGACGACGAGCGCCTGGCCCAGGCCCTGCACGCCTCGCTGGCCGGCGCCGGCTTCGCGGTCGACCGCGTCGCCGACGGCGTCGAGGCGGAGTTCCGCGGCCAGACCGAGGACTTCGACGTGGCGGTGCTGGACCTCGGCCTGCCCGGCATGGACGGTGTCTCGGTGCTGCAGCGCTGGCGCGAGGCCGGCCGCGCCATGCCGGTGCTGGTGCTCACCGCGCGCAGCCGCTTCCACGACAAGCTGGCGGCGTTCAACGCCGGCGCCGACGATTACCTGACCAAGCCCTTCCATCCCGACGAACTGCTGCTGCGCCTGCGCGCCCTGGTCCGGCGCAGCGCCGGCCATGCCTCGCCGGTGCTGCGCGCCGGCGCCATCGAGCTGGACGCCAACGCCGGCCGCGTCCAGGTCGACGGCCGGCCGGTCGAGCTGACCGCGCAGGAGCTGCGCATCCTCTCCTACTTGGTCCACCATGCGGGCGAGGTGGTCAGCCGCACGCGCCTGGGCGAGCACGTCTACGACGCCGGCTACGATCCCGAGTCCAACGTCATCGACGTCCTGATCGGCCGCATCCGCCGCAAGCTGGGCGACCCCGGGCTGATCCGCACCCTGCGCGGCCGCGGTTTCCTGGTCGGCGACGAGGCCGCTTGATGGGCGGCGCCGGTCACCCGGCGACGTCGTTGCGCCGGCGCCTGTGGCTGGCCGGGCTGGGCGCGGTGCTGCTGACCGGCGCGGTGTCCGGCCTGGTGCTGGGCGCCGCCTACGGACGAGGCCTGATGGAAACGTTCGACCGTCGCCTGGACGAGGACCTGATCAGCCTGGCGCGGCTGGTCGGCGCCGACGGCGACGGCAGCCCGCGGCTGCGTTCGCAGCCGCTCGACGAGCGCTACGCGCGGGTCTACTCGGGCCACTACTGGCGCATCGCGCATGCCGGCGGCGAGCAGCGTTCGCGCTCGCTCTGGGATGCCGCCCTGGACGTGCCGGCGGCGACACCCGGTGCGCCGGCCCGCGTGGTGCAGCTCGACGGGCCGCGCGGCCAGCGTCTGCGCGGCCGCCTGCAGTCGGTGACCGTGCCGGGCGTGCAGTCGCCGGTCGAGCTGCTGGTGGCCAGCGACGCCGGACCGGTACGCGCCTCGATCGCCCGCTTCCGGCTGGTCGCCGCCGGCATCGGCGCGGCCCTGTCGCTGGCCCTGCTGGCCCTGCTGGCCAGCCAGGTCGGCTACGGCCTGCGGCCGCTGCGGCGACTGGCCCAGTCCCTGGAGGCGCTGCGCAGCGGCCAGCGGCGACGCCTGGATGCGAACGGGCTTCCCGCGGAGGTCCGCCCCCTGGCCGAGGAGATCGATGCCCTGCTCGAACAGCACGAGCGGGCGGTGGATAGGGCCCGGCGCGCCGGCGACGACCTGGCCCATGCGCTCAAGACGCCGCTGGCCGTGCTGTCGGCCGCCGCGGCCGGCGCTGCGCCGTTGCCGGCCGCCGAGGTGGCCGACCAGGTCGGACGCATGCGGGCCGCCATCGAGCGGCAACTGGCCGCGGCCCGCGTCGCCGATCCGCGGCAGCGCACGCCGGTGGCGGAGGTGGCCGCGGCCCTGGCGACCATGCTGCGGCAGGCCGGGGCTGCCGGCCGGGTGGCCATCGCGCTGGAGGTTCCGGCGGGACTGCGCTTCCACGGCGGCCGCGGCGAACTCGAGGACATGCTCGGCAACCTGATGGAGAACGCCTGCGCCTGGGCGCGCAGCCGGGTCCGGGTGCGTGGCGTCCTCGAGGAGGGGCGGCTGGCCATCGAGGTGCGCGACGACGGCCCCGGCATCCCCGACGCTGAACTCGAGGCGGTCCTCGCGCGGGGTCACCGCCTGGACGCGATGCGGCCGGGCAGCGGACTGGGCCTGGCGATCGCCGCAACGGTGGCCGAGGCGCATGGCGGCAGCCTGGCCCTGGCCAACCTGCCCGGCGGCGGACTGTGCGCGCGCCTGGACCTGCCCGGTTCGTCGGGATGAGGCGGCGGCTCAGGGGCCACGCAGCGCCGGCGGATCGGCGTCGGTGAAGTCCTCGACCACGCCGCGGTTGTCGTTGGCCATCCGCGGCGGCGACACCGCGCCGGCGCCCAGGCCGCGCTGCGCGAAGCCGGCGCGGCAGCGCCGGTAGTCGTCCTCGCCGCCGGCGCGCACCGCCACCAGGACGGCATCGCGCGCCTCGGTCCAGGTGGCGTCGACCGGGAACAGCTTGAGCGCCGCGACCAGGCTGGCCAGGAAGCGCCGGTGCGCGGCCTCGAACCCGCGATCCGGCGTGGCAGCAAGGATGTTGCGGGCGCACTGCCACAGCGCCGACGCCCAGACCTCGCCGGCGGTGTGGATCTCGTGCTGGGTCAGCGAGCGCAGCTTCCAGTCGAAGATCGTCAGGCCCGCCGGCAGCGGGTGCTCGGCGCTGATGTGGCGGAAGGTCAGCGGGTTGATCGCCATGCTCGCCGAGTACGGCAGCCTGCGGATGCCATGCCAGTGGGCGTGGTCGGGATAGCCGGGCGAGCCGGCCGGCGGATAGGGGTCGCCGGGGAACTCGTAGTCCCGGTTCCAGTAGGCGCCGACCGGATAGGCGCCATGGAAGTCGCCGGTGCCGGGCGCAGCGTGGCGCTGGCTGGCCTGCACCCCGACGAACATGCCGATGAAATCCGCGGTGCCCTCGTTGATCGCGCCCTGTTGACCCTGGTAGCGCATGGTGGTCAGCCGCGAGAACATCGTGTGCGCCCACTCGTGGGCGAACACGCCCAGGTCGAACCCGCTGACGTCGCGGTTGCCCAGACTGAAGGTGTTGAGGCCGACGCTGATCGCCGGGCTGGTGCCGTCCTCCGGCACGAAGGCGAAGGTGTTCGGAAAGCCGGCATGGACCAGGAGGCGGTCGCCGGCCAGGCCGCCGCGTCCGAAGTTGTCGTGCTGCATGTTGCCCGCCGGCTCGTCGAAACCTGCGTCGTAGAAGACGTCGTGCAGCCAGTTGGCGGCATAGAAGGACTGCACGATCTTGGCGCGCAACTGCGGCGAGCCGGAAGGCACCGGCGTGTCGGCCGACGTGCCGGGAATCTGGAAGTAGTCCTGCGGCGCGGCGCCGACGTCGTAGTGGTAGTCGAAGGCGCCCCGGCCGGCCAGCGGCGCCCGGAAGTCGCCCCTGGCGGCGTCGAAAGCCGGCCCCCAGCTTGCGAACAGGTCCGGGTGGTAGCGGCCGCCCTCGACGCGCAGGCCATGGAAGAAGGCGTCGACGTTGTTGCCGACCGTGGTGCTGGCGTTGGCGGGCAGCCATGGGTCGCCCTCGCCCTGGCGGGCATGGCGCAGGTACACCAGCCGGCTGCCGGCCGGCGTCGCCGGCAGCCAGGGCGTGCGCCGGCCTTCCGGGTGCGGGCTGGTGCGGCCGTAGGGATCGGTCCAGGGCACGCCGCGGCGATCGGCCATCACGCGGTAGCCGAACACGGCGCCAGCGCAGTCCGCAATGCAGTCCTGGCCACGGGCCTGCGGACGCAGGTCGTGCAGCAGGCCCTGTCGGCGCAGCACGCGGCCATCGTCGGCGGCCAGCCACAGCGACTGCGCGACCATGCCGCCGCGGAGGCCGTCGTGGCCGACCAGCTCGACCTGCCAGGCCGGCACCAGCCCGGTGTCGGTGGCGAACCACCAGGCGCGCAGGCGCGCCGGCAGCTTCGCCGTGAAGCCAGCGGCGGGGTCGATCGCGATGCGCTGCCAGGGACCTTGGCCGTCGAGCTTGCGCTGTGCGGCAGCGGCGCTGGCCGGTCGTCCGGTGGCCGCGCCCAGCGCCGCAGCCACGGCGCCGGTGGCATCGAGACGGAACGCGCCGGTCGCCACCGGCGCCTGCCGCAGGTCGGCCAGGACGAGGGTCGCGGCCCGAACCGTGCCCTCGGTGTCGTGCAGGGTGGCGGCACCGGCGCCGAACACCGGGATCCCGTCGTGCCACTGCCGCCAGTGCCGCACCGGCAGGGCCGCGGTTCCGGACAGCGCCTGCGGCTCGAGTCCCTGCAGCGCCGCGAGGACGACCTCGGGCAGGGCGGGGCGGGTCGATGTCGCGCTGCGCCTGTGTGCTTCGTCAGGCGCCTCGCCCAGCCAGACCAGGCTGCGCTGCAGCCCGGAGGGGGTATCGCCGGCCGGGATGCCGGGTGCCGTGCCGGTGCCGCCGGCGGCACCCGCCAGGCCAGCCAGGCAGGCCAGCAGGATCATGCGCGCAGTCGCGCCAGGCGTCCCGGTCATGAAGCCACTCCGACATCGGTGAGCGGCCACGATAAGACGAATTCACTCGTAGTTCCAGGCCGGCGCGCGGAAGCGGGCCTCGGGACTCGGGACCGGGGAGCAGGGAGCAGGGCCAGCGAACGGGACCAGCGAACGGGTCCGGGGGCCGGGAGGGTCGGGACTGGGCGGGTTACAGGGTGCTGGCGAAGAAGCGCGGGCCGTCGCCGCCGACCAGGGGCATGGCCACGCCGGCCTCGATCTCGATGTCGACGAACCAGGTGATCCGCGCGCGCAGGCCCAGGCCGACACTGGCATAGGCGCTGCGCTGCGGCTCGTCGAACACGTTGCGGCGGGCGCCCGCGACCTCGACGTTGGCGAGCAGGCGCAGCCAGTCCCAGCGCAGCGGCCGCAGGTACTCGCCGGAGAGATACCAGTAGGAATCGCCGCGGATGGTGTCGCGGTCGTAGCCGCGCATCCGCGAGGAACCGCCCAATTCGAAGGCGTTGCGGCTGCGCGGGCCGCCGGTGAGCACGCCGCCGGCGGCGATGAAATGCACGGTCTGGTGCTCGCGGCTGCCGAAGGCGCGGTAGTCGCGCCAGGTCGCCTCCAGGCGCTCGTAGCCGTAGTCGGAGCCCAGCCACCCGTCGCCGGCGTACTCGGCACGGGCCACCAGGCTCTTGCCGGTCTGGCTGTACAGGTTGAAATGGAAGTCCTGGTACTCGGCGGTGGCGACCAGGGCGGTCGCGTGGCCGTCGGGCGGCGGGGCGAACTGGCCCCGGGTCTCCTGGTGCTGCCAGAACACGCCGCCGCCCAGGATCCAGCCGCGCCGCGGCCGGGTGTCGCGCAGGTCGTAGGAGGCGAGCGCCTGGAACTGGTGGAAGTTCTCGTCGAAGGCGCGCTCCTGGCGGTCGAGGGTGACCTGCTCGGTGCGGTTGACGTACAGGCCCACGGTCCAGGGCGTGTCCCAGACGTAGGGGGCGGTGTAGGAGACCCGCGCCGAGCGCTCGCGGTCGCGGTCGGCCTCGGAGTTGATCTCGCCCTGCTCGACGTAGGCGACCATGCGATGGTTGAGGCCCCAAAGGTTCGACCAGCGCAACTGCGCGCCGTAGCTGTAGTCGCCGTCGGAGTTGCCGTCCAGGCGCGGAATCGGCAGCAGGTAGCGCTTCTCGCGGACCGCCACCACGAGCAGCACCTGGTCGCCCTCGACCACCTCCTCGACCACCACGCGACGGAACAGGCCGAGATCCTGGATCGCCTGGCGGGTGTCGGCCAGGGCCTGGGCGGTGGCGACGTCGCCGATGCCCAGGGCCAGCTCGCGGCGGATCACGCGCTCCTGGGTGGTGTCGTTGCCGGTGATGCGGATGGCGGTGATGCGCCGTTCCGGTTCGGTCGTGCCTTCCTGGGCAGTGGCCGGCAGGGCCAGGCCGAGGGCGATCAGTTGAACCAGCAGTCGTGTGCGCATGGTCGCCAGACTCGCCGGAATCGGCGCGGCTGGCAAGCCCTGCCGACCCGCTCGGGGATTCCCCCTTCAGGTTCGTCCTCAGGTCCCGTACAGCCGCGCCCGCGCTTCCGCCTGTGGCCGGATGCCTGCGCGGCATTCCCGGCGACCCGGGCCGGAACCCGGGCAAGGTCCTTCGGCTGTGCCGGGATCAGCGGGGCAGCACGATGGCGTCGAAGTCCGGCCAGGCCGGATGGCCGTTGCGGTCGGCGACCGGGCCGTCGCGCTCCAGCAGGCCGGTGTGGAGCCCGGCCTCGCGTGCGGCATCGAGTTCCGCCACCACGTCGGACAGGAACAGCACTTCGTCGCCGCTGCGGCCGATCTCCTCCAGGATGGCGGCATAGGACCCCGCCTCGCGCTTGCCGCCGATGGTGGTGTCGAAGTGGCCGTCGAACAGGCCGGACAGGTCGCCGGCCTCGCTGTGCCCGAAGAACAGCTTCTGCGCTTTCACCGACCCCGAGGAGTACACGTAGAGATCGAGTCCGTCCGCCTTCCAGGCCGCCAGCCGGGCCGGCACCTCGGGATAGACATGGGCGCGGAACTCGGCGCCGGCATAGCCGGCGTCCCAGATCATCCCCTGCAGCGCCTTCAGCGCGGTGTGCTTGCGGTCGATGTCGATCCAGTGCAGCAGGGTGTCGAGGACCTCGGGGGCATCGGGCCCGGTGCCGATCTCGTCGGCCACGTCCTGCAGCCAGCGCCGCACCTCGGCATCGTCGCGGTGGCGCGCCACGAAGCCGGGCAGGGCGCTGCGCGCGTAGGGGAACAACACGTCGTGCACGAACGAGATCGAGCTGGTGGTGCCCTCGATGTCGGTGATGATGGCGCGCAGGGCCATCTCAGCCGGCCTGCCCGGGTTCGTAGCGCGGATACCTGGCGGCGATGTCGGCGCCGGTGAAGTTGGCGACCCAGCCGGCCGGATTGGTGAACAGGCGGATCGCCACGAAATGCGGCGCCGGACCCATGTCGAACCAGTGCCGGGTGCCGTCGGGCACGCCGATCAGGTCGCCGGCCTCGCAGCGCACCTCGTAGACGCGCTCGCCGACGTGCAGGGTGAACAGGCCCGAGCCGGCCACGAAGAAGCGCACCTCGTCCTCGCTGTGGGTGTGCTCGTCCAGGAACTTGCGACGCAGCGCCTCGCGATCGGGATGGTCGGGCGACAGGCTGATCACGTCGACCGCGTGGTAGCCGCCCTCGGCCTTGAGCCGCTCGATGTCGGCGGCGTAGGCGGCCAGCACCTTCTCGGGCGCATCGCCCGGCTGCACCGGCTGGCCGGCCTGCCACCGCTCGAAGCGCACGCCGATGCCGGCCAGGGCGCGGGCGATGCCGGCGTGGTCGTCGATCACCTCGACCGGGGTGGCCGGATCGGCCTCGGTGAAGATGCGCAGGCGGCTCATGTCCGCAGTCTCCTCAGGTCCAGTTCGCAGTCCAGCAGGAATTCGAAGGCCTCGACGTGGCGCATCGCCTCGGCGCAGTCGGCGCCCCAGGCGTACAGGCCATGGCCTTCGATCAGATAGCCCCAGGCCGGGCCGCCGCCGTCCAGCCAGGCCTCGACGCGTTCGACCAGGTCGGGCATGTGCTGGGTGTTGGCGAACACCGGCAGGTCGATGGCCAGCTCGTGGCTGGCGTTGCCGGCCAGGGCCTTGAGCATCTCGTAGCCGGCCAGGCGCACGCCGCCCTGGTCGGCGAACAGCCGCGAGGCGACCGTCTGGACCTTGGAGTGGGTGTGCAGAACGCAGCCGATCGCCGGGTCGCGCCGGTACAGGTGGGTGTGCAGCAGGGTCTCCGCCGACGAACGGCGGGCGCTGCCGACCGCATGGCCGTCGAAGTCGACGGCCATGAAATCGTCGCGGCCCAGGGCGCCCTTGTCGCGGCCGGACACGGTGATCGCCGCGTGGCCTGCATCCAGGCGCAACGAGAAATTGCTGCTGGTCGCCGGCGTCCAGCCGCGCCCGGACAGCCAGCGGCCGGCCGCGGCCAGGGTGTCGGCGGCGGCGTCCAGGCGGGCGGGGTCGAAACTCGGCATCGGCGCGGCGTCCGGCAAGGGGGCGGTGGCGACCCCGGCAGGATTCGAACCTGCGACCTTCCCCTTAGGAGGGGGACGCTCTATCCAGCTGAGCTACGGGGCCGGGAGCGCGGATTCTCGCACAGGCCCGCGTCCGTCCGGCGTCATCGCCGGCGCAGGCCGGGCGCGGGTCAGGGCGCGCCCGGCGGCGGCGCCTGCCCTCGCGCGCAGATGGTCATGGGCCACCGGGGCCCTTCCGGCCGCCTTCCGCTGCGACAGGGCGGGAAGCGGCCTACCATGCGCGAGAGCAGGAGGATTGCGATGGCCGAGGGCGAACGCTGCTGGTGGTGCGGGGACGATCCGCTCTACGTCGACTACCACGACAACGAATGGGGCCGGCCGCAGGGCGACGACGTGCGGCTGTTCGAGAAGCTGTGCCTGGAAGGCTTCCAGGCGGGCCTGAGCTGGATCACCATCCTGCGCAAGCGCGAGAACTTCCGGCGCGCCTTCGACGGTTTCCGTCCCGAACGGGTGGCCCGCTACGGCGAGCCGGAGATCCGGCGCCTGCTGGCCGACGCCGGCATCGTCCGTCACCGCGGCAAGATCGAGGCGGCGATCGGCAACGCCCGGCGCGCCCTCGAGGTGGTCGAGCGGCACGGTTCCCTGGCCGCCTTCCTGTGGCGGTTCGAGCCCGATCCTGCGACCCGGCCGGCGCGGATCGACCGCGGCACGGTGGTGACCCTGGTCACCAGCCCGGAATCGGAGGCGATGTCGAAGGCGCTGCGCAAGGAAGGCTTCCGCTTCGTCGGGCCGACCACGATGTATGCGCTGATGCAGTCGGTCGGCATGGTCAACGACCATCTGGAAGACTGTCCGGCCAGGGCGCCGGCGCTGGCGGCACGCGCGGCGTTCACGGTACCGGCCTGAGTCCCGGGTCGGCGACGCCGGCATCGTGCAGGGCGCACGATGCCGGGTGGCGCGCCGGGCAGGCTGCGCCGGCAGGGGCGGGGCGGAGGCGTCGGCCGGACCGCGCGAAGCACGACCCGGCGCCGTGCGGCCTCGGCCTGGACCGGTTGGCACGGCAGCTGCAAGGAAACCAGGGTCCGGGCCATGTCGGCCCCTTGCCCAAGGAGTTCCCCATGTTCCGACTGATCCGCAAGGTCGCCGTGCTCGCGATCATGGCCCGCCTGGGCCGCTGGTGGAAGGCCTCGTCGCGCAGCGCCGGCCGTCGCCGCCAGGCGGCCCCGGCGCAGTCGACGCGCCACGCGCGCTGACCCGTCGGGGTGACACGGGGCGCCCCGGCCCGACCCGGGCCGGAACCGTGCCCCGCCCGCGCGGCGCCCGGCCCGCCCGGCCCGGCGCCGCAAACGAGAAGGGCCGGCATGCGCCGGCCCTTCTCGTGCGTGTCCTTCGACTGATGGTGGAGCGGAGGAGGATCGAACTCCCGACCTTCGCATTGCGAACGCGACGCTCTCCCAGCTGAGCTACCGCCCCACGACAGGCGCGGAAGTGTAGCGGCGGCCGCGGCGGGCGCGCAAGGACGGGCCGTTGCTTGCGTCCCGGGCGACGAACGGGCGCGACCGCGGATGCGGGCGAGGGCCGAACCCGGACCGGCCAAGGCGGACCGCCGTCGCGCTCAGCGCGGTGGTCGCGGCCGGGACCGCGGGGCCGGGCGTCGCGCCGCCCCGGGGCGCCCGCGATCGGGGACCTGCTCGGGCTTCGCCGGCTGCGCCGCAGCCTCCCTGCGCAGCCAGTGGCAGCGCCAGCCGGCGCCGCGGTCCTGCGCCAGTTCCCTGGCCAGCCACGGCAGCCAGCTGCTGGCGGCCTCCTGGTCCAGCTTCCAGGGCGGGTTCAGCACCGCCAGGCCGCTGCCGTTCATGCGCAGGGGCGAATCGGTGGCGCGCACCCACAGCTCCAGGGTCAGCGCCGACTTCACGGGCAGGTCGCCGAGCTGGCGCAGGAAGTGGGCCACGGCGCTGGCCTGCTTGATCGGGTACCAGATCGCGTAGACGCCGGTCGGGAAACGGCGCAGCCCCTCGCGCAGCGCCGCGATGATGGCGTCGAACTCGGCCTGCTGGGCCTCGTAGGGCGGGTCGACCAGGACCAGGCCGCGCCGCTCCGGCGGCGGCAGGTGCGCCTTGAGCGCGTGGTAGCCATCGCCCTCGACCACCTGGACGCGGCGGTCGTGGCCGGCCAGGCGCCGGCGCAGGGCCTCGGCGACCGCCGGCTGCGCTTCGCACAGCAGCAGGCGGTCCTGGCCGCGCAGGTGGTCGGCGGCCAGCCCGGGCGAGCCGGGATAGCGGTGCACGACCTTGCCGCCCTCGTTCCAGGCGGCCACCGCCGCCAGCCAGCGCGCCACGGCCGGCGGCGCCGACGACGCCCCCCACAGCCGGCCCACGCCCTGCCGCCATTCGTCGGTGCGGGCGGCGTCGCCGCCCAGGTCGTAGCCGCCGGCGCCGGCATGGGTGTCCAGGTAGAGCAGGGCGCCGTCCTTGGCGGTGAGCAGGCGCAGCAGCTCGAGCAGGGCGACGTGCTTGAGCACGTCGCCGATGTTGCCGGCGTGGAAGCTGTGGCGGTAATTCATGGGTCGGCAGGGTCCGGGCGTGACCTTTGGGGGGTGGCGCCGGGCGCCGGGTCGGCTAGCTTAGCGGGCGCGCGCGCCGCCACGGCGCCGGGAGGACCCCAGATGACCACTGCCGCCACCCCGACCGTCGCCCGCCGGCGACGCCCCTGGCCCCTGCGCCTGCTGAAGTGGCTGGCGCTCACCGTGCTGGTGGTGCTGGTGCTGGGCGCCGGGTTCGCCTGGTGGCAGTGGAAGACCGACCGCCCGCTCACGGTGCGCTGGCTGTACGAGCGGATCTTCTTCGAGTACGCGCTCGACGATCCGGAGATGCTGTCCTACCTGCGGGTGCTGCCGTCCTGGATGGACTTCTACTCGCACCGCCTGACCGACGCCTCGATGGCGCGCGCGGAGGCGATGCGGGACAAGCTGCGTCGCGACCTGGCCTCGCTGCGTTCCTACGACCGCGACACGATGGGCCCGGACGCGCGCCTGTCCTACGACATCCTCGAGTACTTCCTCGACCAGCAGGTGCGCAACGAGCGCTGGCAGTACCACAACTTCCCGGTCAACCAGCTGTTCGGCGTGCAGAGCACGCTGCCCGACTTCATGGTGCAGATGCACCAGGTCGCCGACGCCCGCGACGCGCGCAACTACGTGGCCCGCCTGGAGCAGTTCCCGGTCAAGTTCGGCCAGGTGCTCGAGGGCCTGCGCCACCGCGAGTCGATCGGCGTGCTGCCGCAGCGCTTCGTGGTCGACAAGGTGCTTGCGCAGATGCGCGAGTTCATCGCCATGCCGCCGGAGGAGCACCTGCTGTACACCAGCCTGGTGGAGAAGCTCGACGGGCTGGACGGCAAGGTGGCCGGCCAGGAGCGCGTCGAGATCCTGCACGACGCCCGCGAAGCCGTGTCGGGCCGCGTCTACCCCGCCTACCGCGAGCTGATCGCCCACTTCGAGCACCTCGCCGGCAAGGTCTCCGGCAACCACGGCGCCTGGGCGCTGCCCGACGGCCTGGCCTTCTACGACGACCAGATCGAGGTGCACACCACCACCCGCATGAGCGCCGACGAGATCCATGCCATCGGCCTGGCCGAGGTCGAGCGGATCGGTGCCGAAATGGACGCCATCCTGCGCGGCCAGGGCCTGGAGGAGGGCAGCATCGGCGAGCGCCTGCAGGCGATCAACCAGCGACCCGACCAGCTGTTCCCGGACACCGACGAGGGCCGCCAGCAGATCCTGGACGAGTTCCAGCGCATCATCGACGAGATATCCGAAGGCCTGGGCGACTATTTCGACGTGCGCCCCAGTGCCGGCGTCGAGGTCCGCCGGGTCCCGGAGTTCGCCGAGAAGACCGCGCCCGGCGCCTACTACCAGGGGCCGGCGATGGACGGTTCGCGGCCGGGCGTGTTCTACGCCAACCTGCGCAACGTCGCCGAGATGCCGCGCTTCGCGATGCGCACCCTGGCCTACCACGAGGGCGTGCCCGGCCATCATTTCCAGATCGCCATCATGCAGGAGCTCAAGGGCGTGCCGACCTTCCGGCGCCTGCTCGGCTTCACGGCCTACGCGGAGGGCTGGGCGCTGTACACCGAGCAGCTCGCCTGGGAGGCCGGCTTCCAGGACGACCCGCTGGACAACCTCGGCCGCCTGCGCGACGAGATGTTCCGCGCCGTGCGCCTGGTGGTCGACACCGGCATGCATGCCAAGCGCTGGACCCGCGAGCAGGCGATCGACTACATGCTGGCGCACACCGGACAGCCGGAGACCGACGTCGTCGCCGAGATCGAGCGCTACCTGGTCAACCCCGGGCAGGCGCTTGCCTACAAGGTCGGCATGCTGAAGATCCTGGAACTGCGCGAGCGGGCGCGCAGCGCGCTCGGCGAGCGCTTCGACATCCGCGAGTTCCACAACCAGGTGCTCACCCACGGCGCCATGCCGCTGGCCCTGCTCGAGCGCATCGTCGACGACTGGATCGCGCGCAGCCGCACCGCCTGAGCGCGGCGGGCGGGCAGGGCACCCGGCGGGACCTGGTGCGGGCTCCGCCCGGTCGCCCCGGGCGTGCCGGGCCCTGGTCGGCAGCGCCAGGCGAAGCCGATCCCGCACCGCGCGGTGCCGGCCGCGTGCGCTAAGCTTCGCCGCCCATGGATTTCCAACTGCTCGCCACCGACGGCGCCGCGCGCCGCGGCCGACTGACCCTGCCGCACGGCGTCGTCGAGACGCCGGCCTTCATGCCCGTGGGCACCTACGGCACGGTGAAGGCCGTGCTACCCGCCCAGGTGCGCGACCTCGGCGCCCAGATCGTGCTGGGCAACACCTTCCACCTGTTCCTGCGCCCGGGCCTGGAGGTCATCGAGGCGCACGGCGGCCTGCACGGATTCATGCGCTGGGACGGTCCGATCCTCACCGACTCCGGCGGCTTCCAGGTCTGGAGCCTGGCCGACCGCCGCAAGATCACCGAGGAGGGCGTGCGCTTCGCCTCGCCGGTCGACGGCGCCCGCGTGTTCCTTTCGCCCGAGGAGTCGATGCGCATCCAGCGCGTGCTGGGGTCGGACATCGTCATGATCTTCGACGAATGCACGCCGTACCCGGCCACCGAGCGCCAGGCGCGCGATTCGATGGCGCTCAGCCTGCGCTGGGCCGAGCGCAGCCGGCGCGGCCACGAGGGCAACGCCAACGCCCTGTTCGGCATCGTCCAGGGCGGCATGTACCCGGACCTGCGCCAGGCCTCGGCCGAGGGGCTGAAGGCGATCGGCTTCGACGGCTACGCGATCGGCGGCCTGTCGGTGGGCGAGCCGGCGGCCGAACGCGAACGCGTGCTCGACGCCACCGTGCCGCACCTGCCGGAGAGCGCGCCGCGCTACCTGATGGGCGTCGGCCGACCCGAGGACATCGTCGAGGCGGTCCGCCGCGGCATCGACATGTTCGACTGCGTGATGCCGACCCGCAACGCCCGCAACGGCCATTACTTCACGGCTGACGGCGAGATCCGCATCCGCAACGCCCGCCACGCCCTCGACACCGGGCCGATCGAGGCGGGATGCGACTGCCCGGCCTGCGCCGGCGGGTTCTCGCGCGGCTACCTGCGCCACCTGGACCGCTGCAACGAGATCCTGGCCTCGACCCTGGCCACCCTGCACAACCTGCGCCACTACCAGCGACTGATGGCGGATCTGCGCACGGCGATCGCCGAGGGCCGGCTGGAGGACTACGTGGCCGCCTTCTACGCACGCAGAGCCGGCGCCGTCGCCAGGGCCACCGCCTGACCGTCGCGCGCCGGCCGGGACCGCGCGAGGGGCGGTTCCGGCCCGCCCGATATCGGCTTCGCCGGCCGGCCGGGGAGGCGACCGACGGGGCGCCGTCGCGGGGCCGCCGGGGGGCGAGCGAAGACGGCCGCGGCGCCTGGCTGTGCCATAATCGCCGCCTTTGCGGGCGCCAGCCCGCGCCTGCCAAGAGAGCCCACCATGGACTTCCTGATCGCTTCCGCGCATGCCCAGGCGGCGCCTGCCGCCGGCCCCTCGGCGATGCAGCCGCTGATCATGATGCTGATCTTCATCGCGGTGTTCTATTTCCTGCTGATCCGGCCGCAGATGAAGCGCGCCAAGGAGCACCGGGCGATGGTCTCGCAACTGGCCAAGGGCGACGAGGTGATCACCAGCGGCGGCATCGCCGGCCGCATCACCGACGTCGGCGACGCCTTCGTGACCATTGAGATCGCCGACAACGTCGCCATCAAGGTGCAGAAGCACGCGGTCGGCAACGTCCTGCCCAAGGGCACGCTGAAGGCCGGTTGATCCGCCTCCGGCGGCCGCACGCACCCCATCCACCCCGACTGCCCGAGCTGCGATGATCAATTTCCCCAGATGGAAGTACGGCCTCGTCCTGGCCGTGATCCTGCTGGCGGCGCTCTACGCGCTGCCCAACCTCTATCCGCAGGACCCGGCGGTCCAGCTCCAGGCCAACCGCGGCAGCGTCGTCGACGAGGCGCTGCGCGAGCGCGTGCAGGGCGTGCTCGAGCGCAACCAGGTGCCGTTCACCCGGATGGCGATCGAGGACGAGCGCCTGCTGGTCCGCTTCCCTGACACCGACACGCAGCTGCGGGCGATCGAGCTGGTCCGCCAGGAACTGGGCGAGCAGTACGTCTCGGCGCTCAACCTGGCCTCGACCGTGCCCGACTGGCTGACCGCGCTGGGCGGCCGGTCGATGGTGCTCGGCCTCGACCTGCAGGGCGGCGTCCACTTCACCATGGAGGTCGACCAGCGCGCCAGCATCGAGCAGCAGGAGAACCGCTTCGTCGAGGACATCCGCGTCCTGCTGCGCGACAAGCGCGTGCGCTACCAGAACGTCAGCCGGACGCCGGCGGGCATCGTCGTCAACCTGCGCACGGAACAGGACCGCGAGCGGGCCTATGCCGAGATCGCCGCCGACCTGCCCGAGCTGGTGCTCGAGTTCGGCCGGGGCGGCGACGACGGCTGGCTGATCAACGGCCGGATCAGCGAGGCCACGCTGAACGAGATCGCCGCCAACGCCATCGAGCAGAACGTCTCGACCTTGCGCAACCGCGTCAACGAGCTGGGCGTCGCCGAGCCGATCATCCAGCGCCAGGGCGAGTCGCGCATCGTCGTCCAGCTTCCCGGCGTCCAGGACACCGCCGCCGCCAAGCGCATCCTCGGCGCCACCGCCACCCTGGAATACCGGGCGGTCGACGAGTCGGTCAACCCGTTCGAGGTCCAGCAGACCGGCAACGTGCCGCCCGACTCGGCCCTGTACACCGACCGGCGCGGCAACCCGGTGGTCCTGAAGAAGCGCCTGATCGTCTCCGGCGACCAGCTGGTCAACGCCGCCAGCGGCTTCGATTCCCGCGACGGCAGCCCGATGGTGTCGGTGCGCCTGAACGCGGCCGGCGCGCGGCGCATGCAGGAGTTCACCAACGACAACGTCGGCAAGGGCATGGCGGTGGTGTTCGTCGAGCGGATCCCCGACGTGCGCACGGTCGACGGCCGCGAGGTCCGCAGCACCCGCATCCGCCAGGAGGTGATCTCGATCGCCACCATCCGCGAGCCGTTCGGGCGCAACTTCCAGACCACCGGCCTGGACAGCGCCGCCGAGGCCAGCGAGACCGCGCTGCTGCTGCGCGCCGGCGCCCTGGCCGCGCCGATCGACATCGTCGAGGAGCGGGTCATCGGTCCTTCCCTCGGCCAGGACAACATCGAGCGCGGCATGCGGGCGATCGTGATCGGTTTCGCCGCGGTGCTGCTGTTCATGCTGGTCTACTACCGGATGTTCGGCCTGGTCGCCAACATCGCGCTGGTCGCCAACGTGGTGCTGATCTTCGCCGCGCTGTCGCTGATCGGCGTCACCCTGACCATGCCCGGCATCGCCGGCATCGTCCTCACCATCGGCATGGCGGTCGACGCCAACGTGCTGATCTTCGAGCGCATACGCGAGGAGATCCGCAACGGCAACACCCCGGTCAGCTCGATCCGGGCCGGCTACGACAAGGCCTGGTCGACCATCATCGACGCCAACATCACCACCCTGATCGCCGGCATCTCGCTGCTCGCGTTCGGCTCCGGCCCGGTGCGCGGCTTCGCGGTGGTGCTGTGCATCGGCATCCTGACCTCGATGTTCACCGCGGTGACGGTGTCCGAGGCCATCGTTTCCCTGATCTACGGCCGCGGCCGCAAGGTCAAGGGCCTGAGCATCTGAGCGGACGGAGACAGACCCCATGTTCGAACTGTTCAACCCCGCCTGGAAGCTCCCGTTCATGCGCTGGAGCCGCGTCACGCTCTGGCTGTCGCTGCTGGCCATCGTCGTCTCGATCGTCGCCCTGGTGCGGCCGGGCCTGAACTTCGCCCTGGACTTCACCGGCGGCACCGTGGTCGAGCTCAGCTTCGAGCAGCCGGCCGACCTGGCCCGGATCCGCTCGACCCTCGCCGATGCCGGCTACGAGGGCGCCCAGGTGCAGTCGTTCGGCAGTACCCGGGACGTCCTGGTCCGGTTGCGCCCGGACGCCGACACCGGCGCCGAGGCCCAGGCCGAGAGCGAGGCGCAGCAGGAGGCCCAGGAGATCGGCCTCGCCCAGAGCGCCGGCGAGGCCGTGCATCGCCTGCTGATCGAGGCCGGCCTGCCGGCCGAGCTCAAGCGCAACGAGTTCGTCGGTCCGCAGATCGGCAAGGAGCTGGCCGAGCAGGGCATCATCGCGATCCTGGTGGTGATCGGCGGCATCCTCATCTACATCGCCGTGCGCTTCGAATGGCGCTTCGGCCTGGCCGCGATCGCCGGCGAGCTGCACGACGTGATCATCACCCTGGGCTTCCTGGCCCTGGTCGGCCGCGAGTTCGACCTGCCGGCGCTGGCCGCGGTGCTGGCCGTGGCCGGCTACTCGATCAACGACAAGATCGTCATCTTCGACCGCATCCGCGAGATGTTCCGGACCACCCGCAGGATGGGTCCGGAGGAGACCATCGACGTCGCCTGCAACACCACGCTGGCGCGAACCATCATTACCTCGTTCGTCACCCTGCTGTCGGTGCTGGCGCTTTACTTCATCGGCGGCGAGGCGCTGAAGAGCTTCTCGCTGGTGCTGATCGTCGGCATCGTGGTCGGCACCTACTCGTCGATCCTGTTCGCCGCGCCCCTGCTGAACCGCCTGGGCGTGACCAAGCAGGACCTGATGCCGAAGATGCGCGACGAGACGGAGTTGCAGCGGCGTCCCTGAGGTCGCGCCGCGCCCTCGACCGGTCCGCGACCCCGGCGGGCCGGCCAAGGCGCCGGGCACGCCAGGGTCTGGCCGGCCGCGGCCCGCGCTGCACAGCCCGACGCGTGCGCCCGGGATCCTGGTTCCGGAAGGGATCCCGAGCAGGGCGGATACAGGGCGGGAGCTGCACTGCCGCCGGACCAACGGCACGCGCCGGCCGGGGCAGCCCGTTCCCCGCCCCCCACAGGCCGGGGAGGGGAGAACTGTGGTGCTTTCGCAAGGCGGCATGCGCTTGCCAGTAGGAGGCGTGCCTGGCGGTCGCGGTGGCCGTGACAGGACGTTGATCAGTTGCCGCGAGCCGGAGACGTGCGCCTGCAGGCTGGACGGCCTCACGCAAGCGCCGCACGGCGAACGCCCGAAGACCCGGTGAACGCCCGCGATCGATCGGGGCAGGCCGCTGTGGGGATGCGCGTCCGAAGGCGGCGAAGGCGCCTGGGGGGTGGAGGATCCTGCCTCCGCGGCCGCGCCGGTCTGGCCACCGGGGCGTTGCCAGGTCCTGCCGGAGACGTGCCGGGACCGTCGTTCCGCGAAGGCGACGGGAGCGCCGCGCCGCGGCCACGACAGGACGGCCTTGCCGCGTCGACGACCGGGCCGCCGGGCAGAGGCGTCGACCGGACCGCTGTCCTGCAGGGACGAAAGATCCGCAGCGCTACGGAGACGATGGATCTGCCGTACTGCAAAGACCCGCGGAGTGTCGGGCTGCGCCGGTCCCGGGACCGGCATGCGCCATCCCTGGTGCCGTGCCGGGTCGCCGCACCCCTCCCCGTCCCGGCACGGCGGGGACGGGGGAAAGGGCGGTCCGGCCAGCGCGCGATGCCTGCGCTGCGACCGCCCGAGATCCTCAGAAGAACGCGCGCAGGCCGAAGCCCAGCGACCGACCCGGCAGCGGCGCCTGGTCCTTGAGGAAGGAGGTGTGCACCCGGGCCTCGCGATCGGTCAGGTTGCGGCCCTGCAGGAACAGCTCCAGCTCGGTGCCGCCGGCCATGAACGACCAGGCCAGGTCCGCGCCCACCAGGGTGTAGCCCTCGGTGGCCGTCTCGAATTCGGCCACCCGGTCCTGGGCGCGGTAGCGCGTCGCGTCCACGCCGGCGCGCCAGGCGCCCATCGACCAGGCGTAGCCGGCGCCCCAGCGTCCCGGCGCGATGCGCGGCAGGTTGCCGCCGTCGCGCAGTTCGCCGCGCACCGTGTCGGCCATCAGGCGCAGCTGGTGGCGACCGCTGGCGTTCTCGGCGACGGTCACCTTCAGCTCGGCCTCGGCGCCCTGGAAATCGGCATCGCCCTGCGACCACTGCCGGATCGGGAGCTCATCCTCTTCCTCGCCGGTGTCGGCCAGGAAGATGAAGTCGTCGAAGCGGGTGCGGTACACCGATGCCCGGAAGTCGACGCGCTCGCCGTGCCAGTGCAGGCCCAGCTCGATGTTGTTGGCGGTCTCCTTGCCGAGCTCGGCGTCGCCCAGCTCGATGGCCTGGGTGGCGACGTGCTCGCCGTCGGAGAACAGCTCCTCGGCGCTGGGCGCGCGTTGCGCGCGGTCCAGGCCCAGGCGCAGGTGCAGGCTCTCGGTGAACCGCCATTCCGCGGCAGCCGAGGCGCTGACGCCGGTGAAGCTGACCGAGCCGTGGTCGTCCGAGTCGGGCCGGATGCGGTTGCGCTCGACGCGTCCGCCCAGCTCGAGGTTGAACCGGTCCCACTCGCGCCGCTCGACCAGGAACAGGCCGATGTCGCTGCCGCGCGAGCCCGGCACGAAGGCCTCCTCGCCGACCGCCTCGAAGTCGCGGCGGCCGGCCTGGATGCCGTAGGCGCCGCGCCAGCCGCCGATCCGGGCATGGACCAGCTCGACGCGCGCCTCCAGCGCCCGGTTGTCGAACACGGTGCCGACCTCGTCGCCCTCGAACTCGGTGTGCGTGTAGTCCGAGTGCGAGACGCGCACGCGCAGCGCCTCGTGGCCGGCGAAGGGGTCGTTCAGGGCGCCCTTCAGGTCGGCACGGTTCTGCCGCATGTCCAGCGTCACCTCTTCGTGCTCGTCGTCGTCGTCGTCGTCGCGCACCGCGCGGACGCCGATCGGCAGGTCGTGCTCGTGATCGTCGTCGTCATGGTGGCCGTGGCCGGGCAGGCCGTAGCGGCTCTCGAAGCGGCTCAGGGCGAGGCCCAGGAAGCCGCGCTCGCCGACCCGGCTGACCGCCACGGCGCCGCCGCGGTTGCGCGTCGCACTGTTTTCGAGACGGCCGCCATGGTCGTGCTCGTGGTCGTCGTCGTCGTGGCCGTGCCCGTGGTCGTCGTGGTCGTCGTGGCGTTCGGCCTCGCCGGGAATCCGGTAGTCGTCGGTCCGGCGGTACCAGGCATCGGCGTGGAACACCCACGGTCCGTTGCCGGCATCGATGCGGAACATGCCGGCCCGCTCGTCGGCCACCGTATTGCCGCGGAGCTCCGCACGGCCACTGATCCCCTCCAGGGGCTGCTCGTGGATGCGGCCATCGACGACGTTGACCGCGCCGCCGATCGCGCCGGAGCCGTACAGGAGGGTGGACGGGCCCTTGAGCACCTCGATCTGGTCGGCCAGGAACGGCTCGATGGCCACGGCATGGTCGACGCTCACCGTCGAGACGTCCTGGGTGGCCAGCCCTTCGCTGAGGACCTGGACGCGCGGGCCTTCCAGTCCTCGGATGATCGGCCGGCCGACGCCGGCACCGAAATAGCTGGACTGCACGCCGGGCAGGCCGGCGACGGTCTCGCCCAGGGTCGCGGCGCGGCTGTCGTCGAGAACCGGACCGGTCAGCAGTTCGACCGGGCGCGCGGTCTCCTCGGTGATGTTGCGCAGCGGGATCGCCTGGATCACCACGGTGTCGAGCTCGCGCGCGCGTTCGGAGTGCGCCTGGGCCCAGGCCGGCAGCGGGAGCTGCGCGATCAGCACGGCGGCGATGGCGGTGGCCAGGGGACGGGTTCGCATGGCGCAGGCATCCTTGGTCAAAGAATGTTATAGCGTAACGAAAGTCGCCCGGAAAGCAAGGGCCCGGCATGGCCCGGTGCTCTGGCCGCTCACGGCCGCGATTCGCAAAGGCCTTGGCGCAGGTTCCGGGCGCCCCGGTCGGACCTGCCCGATGCGCCCTGGGCCGGCATGACCGGCCCGGTGGCGGGCCGGAATCGCGGTCAGGGCCGCTCAGGCGGTGCGCTGGGTCCGCCCGATGCGCTGCGCGCGGCGGCCCGCCTCAACCCTCGTAGAGGGTGACCTTGTCGGCAGCCAGCACATAGGCCGAGGCGGCGACGTCCTTCTGCACGGTCTCCACGCGCAGGGTGCCCTCGACCCAGAACGCGTCGTAGATGTCGGTGACGTCGATCGGCGTCGCCAGGGTCACGTAGACGATCTGGTTGGGCGGCGGCGGCGGCACGTGGATGCAGGCGCCGAAGTAGGGCACCAGGAAGAAGCTGGACATCTTCTGGGCGTCGTCGACGTCGACCGGCACGATGTAGCCGGGCATGCGGATCTTCTGCTGGTGCAGCGCCTGCACGGTCCGGAAGGAGCCCTGCTGCTCCATGGTGAACATGCCGCTGTGGTCCACCGGCGGCGCGTTGCGCAGCAGCTCGACCTCGTCTTCGGGCATCAGTTCAAGCCAGTCGAGCTCGCGCGGCGTGTCGCTGGCGAGGGCGGCAGCGGCGGCAAGCAGCAGGCAGGCGAGCAGGGCGGTCAGTCGAGTCATGTCAGATCCGTACGGTGAGGCCATCGCTGAGCGAGCGCCGGTAGGCCAGCAGGGCGGGCACAAGGCCGACGAGCAGGGCGCCGGCCAGGATGCCGGCCAGGGCGAGCAGTTCCGGTGCCGAGGGCGGGCCCATGCCCAGGAACAGGCCGAAGCGGGTCGCGGCCAGCTCGCGCAGGGCCGCGAGTATCGCATAGAGCAGGCCCAGCCCCAGCAGCAGGCCGGCGCCCGCCAGGGCGGTCGCCTCCAGCACCATCAGGCCGAGGATGGTACGCGGTCGGGCGCCGACCGAGCGCAGGATCGCCATCTCCCGTCGCCGTTCGTTCAGGGTGGTGAGCAGGGCGGTCAGCATGCCGAGCAGGCCGACCACCACCACGCAGGCGGCGACGATGCGCAGCGCGTTCTCCGCGACGCCGGTCAGGCTCCACAGCTGCTGCAGGGCGACGCCCGGCAGGATGGCGCTCAGGGCCTCGGCCCGGTATTCGTTGACCTGGCGCTGCAGGGTGAAGGTCTGCACGCGGTTCTCCATGCCGACCAGGAAGGCGGTGATCGAGCGCGGCGTCAGGTCCTGCTGCAGGGCCTCCTCGGCGGAGATCGCCCGGCCGGGCATGCGGGTGCCCGACTGCCAGTCCAGGTGGATGGCCTCGATGCCGGCCAGCGGCACGTGCACGGTGCGGTCGACCGGCGTGCCGGTGGCCGCCAGGATGCCGACCACCCGGAACGGCTTGTCGTCGTGCTCGGCGAAGCTGACCCGGCCGATGCCGTGCGCGACCACCAGTTCGTCGCCGACACGGTGGCTCAGGGCGCGCGCCACCTCGGCGCCCAGCACCGCCTCGTAGACGCCGTCGAAAGGCGCGCCGGCGCTGAACTCGAGCTGCCGGCGGCTGCCGTAGCGGTAATGTTCGAAGTACTCGGCGGAGGTGCCCAGGACCCGGTAGCCGCGGTGCGAGTCGCCCAGCGACAGCGGCACCGTCCAGGCCACCATCGGCGAGTCGGCGATGCGCCGGTAGGTCTCCCAGGACACGTTGGCGGTCGGCTCGCCCAGCCGGAACACGGTGTACAGCAGCAGCTGCACGGTGCCGGCGCGGGCGCCAACGATCAGGTCGGTGCCCGACAGGGTGCTGGCGAAGCTGCTGCGGGTCTCGCCGCGCAGCCGCTCGACGCCGACCAGCAGGGCGGTGCTGATGGCGATGGTGAACACCGTCAGCAGCACCGTGCCGCGGCGGTTGAGCAGGCTCTTCAGGGCCAGGCGCAGCATCTCAGGCGGCCTCCGTGGCGGCGGCGCGGTTGAGCGCCGGCAGCGACAGGCTGCGCGGGAACAGCGCGGCCAGCGCCGGATCGTGGCTGACGAACACCAGGGCGCTGCCGGCGCGCTCGACCTCGGCGAACAGCAGTTCCACGAAGGCGGCCCGCGCGGTGGCGTCCAGTGCCGAGGTCGGCTCGTCGGCGATCACCAGTTCGGGCGCGCCGATCAGGGCGCGCGCCGCGGCGACGCGCTGCTGCTGGCCGACGCTCAGGCCGGTGACCGGGCGGCGGTCCAGGGCGTCGACGTCCAGGCCCAGGGCGGCGACCAGGCGGCGCGCCTCGCGCGCCTGCGCCGCGGCATCGCCGAGCCGGGCCCGGCGCGCCGGCGAGAACCGGCAGCCCAGAGTGACGTTCTCGACCAGGCCCAGGTAGGGCACCAGGTTGAACTGCTGGAAGATGAAGCCGACATGGTCGGCCCGGAAGCGGTCGCGGGCGCCGGCGCGCAGGTTGGCGAGATCCTGGCCCAGCACGCGCAGCCGCCCCGCCCGCGGCACCAGGATGCCGGCCAGCAGGTTGAGCAGGGTGCTCTTGCCGCTGCCCGACGGGCCCTCCAGGAACAGCCGTTCGCCCGCCGCGATGCGCAGGTCGTCGAGGTCGAGCAGGTCGGGCTGGCCGGGCCAGCCGAAGCGGAGCGCTTCGAGGGCCACGACGGGCGGTTTCGTCTCGGACATGGCGGTGTCGATGCGGTCGTTCCAGGCAGTGATTGCCGAAGGATAGTCGACGCCGGTCAAGGCCTTGCGATGGACCGGCCGAACTGCGTGCCGCGCGCGCCCAGCCGCGCTGCGGTGGGTCGTCAGCGCGGTGCAGGGGCGGCTGTGGCGCGGCGGCCGAGGGGTCGGTTCAGTGCAGGTCGATGCGACCGCGACCCCCGGGCAGCTCGATGCGGTCCTGGCGGTCGCCGGCGATCAGGTCGACGCGGACCGTGCCCAGGCCGTCGAAAAGCCGGTCCAGCGACAGCACGGCATGGCCCGGCCGGCCGCTGCAGGTACCGCGCAGCTCGAGGTGGAATTCGCCGTGGCCATCGGCGTGGTCGTGTTCGCCGCCATGGTCGTGGCCGTCGTGGTGAGCGTGGCCGCCGTCGTGGCCGTGACCCTGCGCATGCCCGTGGTCGGCGTGGCGGTGGCCGTCGCTGGCGGGTTCCGCCGCGTGCGCGTGATCCTGGTGGCCCTGCCCGGGCCCGGCATCGGCGGCGGCCGCAGCCTTGTAGCCGTGGGTGTGGGCGGTCGCCGTGTCGATCACGCAACTGCCTTCCGGTTCGAGGGCGAGCCATTGCCCACTGGCCTCCAGCGCGGCCAGGGCCGAGTCGATGCGTGCCTGCTGGTCGGCGTCGCGCGGCGCGTGCTCGAAGCCGACCAGGTCCATGCCGGGCACGGTGAGCTCCAGTGCCAGCGTGCCGTCCGCGACCACGAGGGTCGCCTGTGCGACGCCGTGGACGTGGGCGCCGTGCTGATGCTCGACCTGGGCGCTGGCCGTGCCGGCGACCAGCAGGATCAGGGCGGTGGGGAGACGGGTCATGGCGGCGTTCCAGGAAGGAGGAGGGAAGGGCGATTCGACCGCCGGGAACGGTCACGGTTCCGCGGCGCACGGTCGGCGGCGGCGCATGGAAGTGTTATACAGTAACGCCGCCAGGCGCGGCAACCCGGCGGTGGCGGACCCATGGCCCCGTGGCGGATGCCGGTGACGGGCCCGGCCCCGTCGACGCGCCTACCCCTACAAGGCAAGCCTCATGCAGCAGACGCTGGACCGGATCGGGATGCTGTTGGCGATGGGCTGCGCCCTGCACTGCCTGCTGGTGCCCGTGCTGTTCGCCGTGCTGCCGGGCCTGGCCCTGGCCCTGCACAGTTTCCACGATCCCTTGCGGCCGCTGGCGATCGGCCTGTTGCGGCTGCAGGCCCTGGAAACCGTGCTGGTGGTTGCCGCCCTGGCCTGGGCCGGTGCCGCCCTGGCGCTGGGCTGGCGCAGGCATCGCCGCTTCCTGCCCGGCGGCCTGGCGCTGCTCGGCGCCGGCAGTTTCCTGCTGGCCCTGTCGCGCCTGCTGCCGGGGCGCTGGCTGCATGCCGGCCTGCTGGCGCTGGGCGGCGTGCTGCTGGCCCTGGCGCACTGGTGCAACCTGCGCGCCGTCGCCGGCGCCGCGGTCGGGGAGGACGACGCGTGAACCGGGTCGGTGCCGGCGGGATGCGCGAGCGTCAGATGCCGGACCAGGGCGGATGCCACCGCCAGTGCCATGGTTCGTAGGCGATGCCGTGGCGGTTGCCGCGCGGATAGCTGAGCCGGAAGCCGAAGCCCCGCGCGTGCCGTTGCAGCCAGGCGAAGGCCGCGGTCGCCTCGAAGGATTCCTCCAGCACCGGGCCGGCGCCGTGGTGCAGGTCCAGCGTGGTGCCCAGGTGGTGTTCGCTGTAGCCGGGCAGGGCATTGACCTCGAGCACCTGCGCCAGGCTCCGGCCGGCGGCCAGCTTGGCGCGCAGCAGGGTCTCCTGGCGCAGCACGCTGCGCCAGGACGACACCGCCTGCAGCCGCAGGCCCGCGGCCGCGGCGGCATGGCGCAGGCGCAGCCAGGCCTGTCCCGCCGCCGGCACCAGCCACACGGGACGGCCGGCAAGGTCGCATCCGAACGCGCGCAGCAGCGGCGGTTCCGGGCACGGCGCCAGGCCGCGCCGTTGCGGCAGGTCGGCGGCGATGCCGAGCCGGGCCAGCGCGCGCTCCGCCTCGGCGGCCCAGGTCGCCGGGCCCGGTGTCCTGCCGGACCGGGGCCGGCGATGCAGGCGCTCGCGCAGTTGGGCGAGTTCCCGCATCGCCGCGCGGGCCGGCTGCGGATGGCTGCGGCCCCCGGCATCGCGCCAGAGCGGGCGCCCCGTCGCCTTGTCCAGCAGCACGAACCGGGGGGGCGAGGCGCGCGGCACACCGGCCGTCCGCGAGACCTGCAGCGCGCAGCGCAGTCCGTTGAGGAGCAGGTCGGGCGGCGATGTCATGGCGCGGTCATGCACGCGGGCTAGTCTGCCAGCTTCCAACGTCAGGGACGGACGCGGGCGGCCGAAGGATGCGGTCGCCCGCGCGGCGGCGGCCCGCGCCGGCCGGCCGGCGCGCTTTGCGCTACTCTCGCCGCCTCGTCCGTTCGGTGCCCCCCATGACCTGGACCCTCCGGATCCTTCCCTGCGCCCTGCTGTTGCTGAGCGGCTGCGTACTGCAGGGACCCCGGCAGCCGCCGCTGGTCGAGGCGCGCTGGGTCAGCGAGGCCGCACCCGCCGATGTTCCCGACACGGTCGCGGTCTGGGTCACGCCCGCCGGCGACTGGCAACTGGTCGCCACCGCCAAGGGCGGCGGCCGCCTGCGCATCCACGATGCCGCCGACGGCCGGTTCCTGCGCCCGCTGGGCTCGGAAGGCGAGGGTGCGGGACAGTTCCGCTACCCCAACGGCCTGTTCGTGGCCGGCGATCTGGCCTTCGTGGTCGAACGCGACGGCGCCCGCGTCCAAGCGATCGACCTGGCCGGCAACCGGCCGCTCGGGAGTTTCGGCGAAGGCGAACTGCACACCCCCTACGGCATCTGGGTCTGGCCGCAGGGCGAGGGGCGCTACCGCGTCTACGTCACCGACAGCTATTACACGCCCGACCGCCAGGTGCCGCCCGACCCGGCGCTGGGCGAGCGGGTCAAGCTCTACGAGGTGACGGTCCGCGACGATGGCCTGCAGGCCACCTTGCGGCGCGCCTTCGGCGAGACCCGGGGCGAGGGCCGGCTGCTCAGGGTGGAGTCGATCCTGGGCGATCCGGCCCACGGCCGCCTGCTGGTCGCCGACGAGCACGACAGCCAGCGCAACATCAAGGTCTACGACCTCGAGGGCAACTACACCGGCCCGGTGATCGGCGACGGCCTTTTCCGGTTCGAACCCGAAGGCATCACCCTGGCGAGCTGCCCGGACGACCAGGGCTACGTGCTGGGCTCCGACCAGGACCTGCGCGACCAGCGCATCCTGGTGTTCGAACGGGCCAGCCTGACCTACCTGGGCGCCTTCCGGCCCGGCATCGGCCGCATGATCGACGGCATCTGGTTCCAGTCCGGAAGCTACGGTCCATTCGCGCAGGGCGCCCTGTTCACCCAGCACGACGACGAGTCGGTGATGGCCTTCGACTGGCGGGACATCGCCACCGCCATGGGCCTGCGCGAGGACTGCGGCGCCTGAGGGTTGGCGCCCGCTGGCAGCAACTCGAAGGCGAGTGGCCGGGCCCCTCCGGCGCGCGCCCCGGTGCGCGCATTTCCCCGGCTCGCTGAGGGCTGCGGTGTCCTCTTTCCCTGGCCCCGGTCCGCGGGCGCCGGGTTCCGGGTCGGGGGCAAGGACCGGCGGTTCGCCCTCGGCTTCGAGGTCGCGGACTGAGGATGCATGAAGCGCCCGCCGTCTGCGGCGGGCCGGCTCAGCGCGTCGCGGGCAGCCCTGCGATCCAGGCGGCCAGGTCCTCGATCGCCTCGGCCGCGACCGGCGCGCCACGCTGGTAATCGGCCGGATACGAGGGCCCCTCGCCGACGCCGAGCAGGTGGTCGAGCGCCGGCCAGGTGCGCACCGTCAGCAGCGCATGGCCGGCCAGGCCGGCCTGCCAGCCGGCCAGGTCGGCGTCGACGACCTGGTAGTCGCGGCCGCCGTGGCCGATGAAGATCGGCAGATCCAGTGCGCGCGCGGTTGCCACGGCGTCGTAGCCGGCCAGGTCGCGCCACCAGGTGGCCGGCAGGCCGAGCATCAGGGGTCCGGCGCCCGGGTCCTGGCCGGCGGCCAGGGCATCGATGCGCGCTGCCTGCCGGCGCAGCTCGGCGACCTGGGTGTCGGCGATGCCCTGCTGCGCCGCCAGGTGCTCGACCTGGGCGACCACGATCCAGTGCAAGGGCCGGCTGGGCGCGGCCAGCAGGGCGACGCCGGCCGGCGCGCTGCCGGCGTCACGGGCGCGTAGCGCGATGCGCGGCGCCAGCAGCGCGCCCAGGCTGTGGCCGACCACGACCCGCCGGGCGGCGTCGATCTCCGGGCGACCGGCGAGCAGGTCGAGCGCCGCCACGGCATCGTCGACCACCTCGTCATCGAGGGTCAGGTCCGGGTGGCGCGCCTGCAGGCGCGCCGGATGCACGCGGGTGCGCTTGTCGTAGCGCAGGCTGGCGATGCCGCGCAGGGCCAGGCCGTGGGCGAGGTCTCGGAACGGCGCGCGGGCGAACACGGTCTGGTCGGCATCGTTGGGTCCGGAACCGTGCACCAGCACCACGGCGGGGAAGGGCCCCGCACCCGCCGGCAGGGTCAGCCGGCCGGGCAGGGGCCAGCCGCCGGCATCGACGGTGAGGGGCAGCTCGCGGACGCCGGCGGGCAGGGCCGCCACGTCGTCCGCGGTGTCCGGCGCCGGCGCGACGCCCGGGCAGGGCGTGGCCTGCTGCGGGGGCACCAGGAAGAAGCCGCTGATGCGTCCTTCGCCATCGAAGGCGACCCGCGCATCCAGGGCGCCGCGCTCGTAGTCGAGCCGTTGCCAGACCGTGGCCAGGCCCTCGCTGCAGCCGTGCCGGACCGCTCCGCGGCCGCGCACTTCGCCCAGCTGGGCGGCCAGGCCCGCGCGGACTTCCGACAGGCGCGCCGGCGGCAGGCCGGCGCGCAGGCGAGCGTCGAAGTGCGCACCGGCCACGTCGTCGCGACCCTGGAGGAAGGCGTCCAGCAGCGCCGCGACGCGCTCCTCGCGCAAGGTCGCGGGGTCCGGCGCTGCCGCGGCGAGGCCGGGCAGCGCGAGCAGGGACAGCAGGACGGGCAGCAGGGCGGGCAGTGGCCGGCGCATGGTCAGTGCTCGCGCTTGAACACCAACACCACGCGGGTGCCGCGCAGCATGTTGACCAGCTCCCAGCCCTGCGCACCCTCGCGGTTGAGGATCGCATCGAGGTCGCGGGGCAGGCCGCCCAACAGGGTCGGCTTGAGTTCGATGGTGCGGTACTGCCAGCGTTTCATCGGCGTTTCCTGGGAATGTGCGGGCTTGAGAAGTGGGCGGTGCGCCGGATTGGCGGCGATGCGATGGCGGCGCTGGCCGTCGCTCGTTCCGTTCACCCGTCCCGGGCACGTCCCGACGGGCGCCCGGGGCAGCGACGGGACGCTCGCCACGCCGGGCGGTGTTCCATGGGCGCGGCCGGCCGGCCGACTGTCGTCGGCCGGTCAGCCGTCGTCCTCGACGGGTTCGGCCGGCGGCCGGGGCTTGAGCCGCCCGCTGCGCCGCAGCGCCTCGCGCAGCAGGAACTCGATCTGCGCGTTGACGCTGCGCAGGTCGTCGTCGGCCCAGCGCTGCACCGCCTCCAGCACGGCAGGCGAGATGCGCAGCGGATAGGCCTTGCGTTCGGCCATCGTGGCCCGGCTCAACCGGTGTGCAGGGTGCCGGTGTTGACCACCGGCTGGGTCGCCCGGTCCGAACACAGCACCACCAGCAGGTTGGAAACCATCGCCGCGCGGCGCTCGTCGTCCAGTTCGATCTGGCCGCCGGCGCGGATCTGGTCGAGCGCCATGTGCACCATGCTGACCGCGCCTTCGACGATGCGCGCGCGCGCGGCGATGATGGCGCCCGCCTGCTGCCGCTGCAGCATGGCCTGGGCGATCTCGGCGGCGTAGGCCAGGTGGCTGATGCGCGCCTCGATCACCTGCACGCCGGCGGTCGCCAGGCGTTCCTGGATCTCGCCGCGCAGCTCGCCGGCGATCTCGGCGCCATGGCTGCGCAGGGCGATCTCGACGCCCTCGTGCAGGTCGTAGGGATAGCGGGTGGCCATCTGGCGCAGCGCCGCCTCGGACTGGATGTGCACGAAGTTCTCGTAGTCGTCGACCTGGAAGCTGGCCTCGTAGCTGTCGACCACCTGCCACACCACCACCGCGGCGATCTCGATCGGCGAGCCCTCCAGCTCGTTGACCTTGAGCTTGCCGCTCTCGAAGTTGCGCACGCGCAGCGACAGCTTGCGCTTGCCGTAGAAGGGATTGGCCCAGCGCAGGCCGGGGTCGCGGGCGGTGCCGACGTAGCGGCCGAACAGGGTCAGCACCACGGCCTGGTTGGGCTCGAGCGTGAAGAACCCGGCGTAGAGGATGATCTGCACCACCGCGGCGACCGCGGCGCCCAGGGCCCACCAGGTCGAGCCGATCCGGACGCCGTGCACGAAGGCCCAGACGGTGACGGCGCTGGCCAGCAGCAGGAACAGCAGGACCGGCAGGCCGGCGGTTACTTTGACGAGGCGTTCGTGCGCCATGGCGGAGCTCCGGGGTGGGGTGGGCTGATGCGCAAACGATATCACGATGATATCTGACGTCAAGACCCCGAAGGGCATCCAGGCGCCCGGCCAGCGTCGCGTCGCCCGGCGTCGGACAATGGCTGCCATGCCCGCCGGTCCGCGTCGCCTCCCGCTCCTGTGCCTGGTCCTGCCGGTCCTGGTGCTGCTGGCCGGCTGCGGCGACCGCGCCGCGCCCTGGTGGCAGCTCGACGGCCACACCATGGGCACCACCTGGTCGGTGCAGTTGCGGGCCCCGGACGGCCTCGACCGCGACGCCCTCCTGGCCGGATTGCAGGCCGAACTGGACCTCGTGATCGCCCAGCTCAGCACCTGGCAGGCGGATTCGGACATCAGCCGCTTCAACCGCGCACCGGCCGGGACCTGGCAGGCGCTGCCCGAGCCCTTCAACGACCTGCTGGCGCAGGCCCTGGACCTGGCCGAGGCGACCGGGGGCGCGTACGACCCCACCGTCGGTCCGCTGGTGTCCCTCTGGGGCTTCGGCGCGGCCGCACCGCGCAACGTGCCGCCGGGGACCGACGAGATCCGCGCGGCACGGGCGCGGGTCGGCTGGCAGCGCCTGGTCCACGACCGGGACAGCGGCCGCCTGCTGCAGCCGGGCGGCGTGCAGCTCGACCTGGCCTCGATCGCCGAAGGCCATGCCGTCGACCGCCTCGGCCAGGCCCTGGAACGGCACGGCGTGCGCGACTACCTGGCCGGCATCGGCGGCGAACTGCGCGCCCGCGGCCGCCGTCCGGACGGCCAACCCTGGCGGGTCGCGGTCGCCGATCCGCTGGGCGGGCCGCCCGCGCTGGTCGTGACCCTGGCGGAGGCCTCGATCGCCACCTCCGGCGACTACCTGGCCCATTTCGAGCACGAGGGCAGGCGCTACGGCCATGCCATCGATCCGCACACCGGCTGGCCGGTGCGCCACGGCCTGGCCTCGGTCACGGTGCTGGCGCAGGACTCGGCCCGCGCCGGCGCGCTGGCCACGGCGCTGAGCGTGCTGGGGCCCGAGCGCGGGATGGCGTTCGCGCGCCGCCACCAGGTCGCGGCCCTGCTGCTGGTGCGCGGCGGCGCCCCGGACCGGCTGGAGCGGCGGGCGTCGCCGGCCTGGCGCGAGCGGACCGCGGCCGGGGCGGAACCCTGACCATCGCCGCGTCCTCTCGGCGCCGTCTTCACGCGGCGTACGCGAGACCGTCACCACGCTGCACCGGTCGGCGTCTGGCCGGCGCCGGGGTGGCAAGTTCGCGTGAGGGAAGGCAACGGAAGCAGCGCGGGACCCGAAGGCGACGCCGGCCTGCCCGCCCTGGTCGAGGCCATGGCCAGGCGCGACCAGGGCGCGCTCGGCCGCTTCTACGACCTCACCATCGATCGCGTGTTCGCCACCGTGGTCAGGATCGTGCGCATCGAGGCCGACGCCGAGGAGGTCGCCGCCGACGTCTACCAGCAGGCCTGGGAGCGCGCGGCCGACTACGACCCCGCCCGCGGCGGCGTGCTGACCTGGCTGCTGGGCATGGCCTGGAGCCGCGCGGTCGACCGCCTGCGCCGCGAGCGCCGCCACCGGCGCGCCGAGCCGCTGCATCCGGAACGCCATGCGCAGGCGTATGCCGGGTCCGATGCCGACCCTTCCGCCGCCATGATCGATGCCCTGGCCAGCGCCGGCGGCGTGACCCGCGCACTGGCCGCGCTCAGCGCCGCGCAGCAGCGCATGGTCGCGCTGGCCTTCCACGAGGACCTCAGCCACGCCGAGATCGCCGAACGCGAGCGGCTGCCGCTGGGCACCGTCAAGTCGCACCTTCGTCGCGGCCTGGCCAGCCTGCGCCGGGCCTTGCGCATCGACGAGGTGCGCCGCCATGACTGAGCGCCGCCGCGCCCTCACCAGCTGGCTGGCGGCGCGCCTGGCCGCCCTGATGCCGGTTCCGGCGATGCCGCCGGAGCGCCGTGCCGCGTTGCGCGAGCGGGTCCTGGCGCGCGCCGGGGCGGCGGGCACCCGCGTGCTGCGCGGCGACCAGGGCGAGTGGCGCGCCCTGTGCCCGGGCATCCAGGTGAAGTCGTTGCGCCGCGACCCGGTCGAGGGCAGCGAGACCAGCCTGTGGCGCCTGGACCCCGGCGCCCGCGTACCCAGCCATGGCCACGAGCGCGAGGAAGAATGCCTGGTCATCCAGGGCGCCGTGGAAGTCGATGGCCAGACCTATGCGAGCGGCGACTACCTGCTGGCCGGGCCGGGCGTCCGGCACGCGCCGGTCGCCGCCGCGCAGGGCGCCGTCCTGCTGATCCGCAGCGGGTTGCTGCCGCGCGGCGCCTGAGGGCGGCACCGCGCGGTCCGCGAATGCGCCGCGCAGGGTGCCCGCCCCGCGGCGCCCCGGGCGGCGCATCCTCGTGCGCCCCGTCCGACCCCGGCGCCCCGCTGCCATCGTCGTCGCGCTCCGCACCGTCCCGGTGGCGACCGACTCCACGCCGACTGCATCCGCTGCATCGGCACCTGCGTAGCCCTCTGTGCCGCACCGCACCTCGTCGCGTGCCTGCCTGCGTGCAGGCCATTCGGGCACGGGCCAGGGGCGGGACGGCACCGGACGGGGGGAGGGCCCGGCCGGGGTCGGTCGCGGGCCGGCGCGCCTGGTCGCCGGTCCGCGGCCGCTTTGCCGACGGCCGTGGCGATCGGCGCCGACTGCATCCAGCGTCGGGCCGGTTCGCGTAGGTACCGGCAGACCGCCCGCCGAGGCGGATGCCAGCCACCCCCTTTCGACGCCGGAGCCGCCATGACCCGTCCCATCCCCCTGCTGGCCAGCGCCTGCCTGGTGCTGGCCGCCAGCCTGGCGCCGTTCGCGGCCCAGGCCCGGTCCGGCGCCGGCAGCAGCGGCAAGCTGCTGCTGACCGGTGGCGTCAGCCAGGTCGAGGGCGCCGCCGGCGGCGGCCTGACGCCGTGGGCGATCATCGGCGGCCAGGGCACCCGGGACCAGATCGGCGCCAGCGCCTACTACACCCGGGTCGAGCTCGACGACTACCGCCTGGACAGCGCCGGCGTCCTGATCGGCTTCCACGACCGCCTGGAACTGAGCCTGTCCCGGCAGCGCTTCGATACCCGCGACGTCGGTGCCGCGCTGGGTCTGGGTCGCGGCTTCACGATCGGCCAGGACGTGTTCGGGATGAAGCTGCGCCTGTTCGGCGACGCCGTGCTCGACCAGGATCGCTGGTGGCCGCAGGTCGCCATCGGCCTGCAGGGCAAGCGCAACGACCAGCCGGGCCTGCTGGCGGCGATCGGCGCCCGCCGCGACCGCGACACCGACTTCTACGTGTCGGCGACCAAGCTCTACCTGGACCGCAGCCTGCTGCTGAGCGGCACCGTGCGCTTCACCCGGGCCAACCAGTTCGGGCTGCTCGGCTTCGGTGGCGATCGCCGGGACGGCTACCGGCCGCAGTTCGAAGGGTCGGCGGCCCTGCTGCTGAACCGCCACCTGGCGGTCGGCGTCGAGTACCGCGGCAAACCCGACAACCTCGGTATCGCACGCGAGGACAACGCCTTCGACGCCTTCATCGCCTGGGCGCCGTCCAGCCACCTGTCCCTGACCCTGGCCTACGTCGACCTGGGCAACATCGTCATCGCCGACGACCAGCGCGGCCTGTACGCCTCGCTGCAGGTCGGCTTCTGAAACCCGACGCGAGCGACGACCCCATGCGCATCCCGACCTGCCTCCTCCTCGCCCTGGTCCTGGCCGGCCTGGCGCCGTTCGCGGCGCGGGCCCAGATGGATCCCGCCCCGGCGCATCCGGAATTGCGCGGCGTGTTCGACGACTTCGGCGGCGAGCCCGGCCTGGTCGCGCTGATGGACGACTTCATGGCGCGGATGCTGGCCGACCCGCGGCTGCGCCCGTTCTTCGTCGACAGCGACCAGGCGCTGGTCAAGCGCCACCTGGTCGAGCAGTTCTGCGCCATCCTCGGCGGCGGCTGCGCCTACAGCGGGCGCAGCATGATCGAGTCGCATGCCGGCCTGGGCATCACCCGTGCCGACTTCAACGCCCTGGTCGAGGTCCTGCAGGAAGCGATGGCCGGGCGCGGCATCCCGTTCCGCTCGCAGAACCGCCTGCTGGCCGTGCTCGCGCCCATGCACCGCGAGATCGTCGAGCGCTGAGCGACGCCGGTCGGCCCGGCCCGGCCGGACTGCCGGGTCGCCGGTTTGCTGGCATGATCGCCCCGTGCCGGCGAGGCACGCGGATCGTCGCAGGCACGATCCGGGGCCAGGACGGCCGGTGCCGACCACCCGCGCCGTCGCCTGCGCGGCCCCGGAGGTTCCATGGAGACCGCGACAACCGACCTGCGCCCGCTGCGCCTGGGCCTTCTGCTGCTGGCCGCGACCAGCCTGCCGGCGCTGGCCTGTACCCCCGAGGACCTCTCGGCGGTGCCGCTGGGCTACAACATCGACTACGAGACCCAGGTCCAGCCGATCTTCGACCTGCGCTGCGACGGCTGCCACATCGGCGGCGCGTTCGGCAACCTCGCCCTCGACCCGGGTGCCTCCTACGGCAACCTGGTCAACGTGCCGGCCGACAATCCGGCGGCGCTGCGCGATCGCGTCGAGCCCGGCGACATCGACGCCAGCTTCCTGTTCCGCAAGATCAACTGCGAGAACCTCGACGGCGCCCTCGGGCTGCGCATGCCGCGCAACGGCCCGCCCTACCTGAGCGCCGTCCAGCAGGCGATCATCATGGACTGGATCAACGAGGGCGCCTTCCCGCTCGCCGACCCCGACCGCATCTTCGGGTACCCGTTCGATCCGCGGGCCAACGCCACACCGTTCTGAGGGGTCAGAGTGCCTTTTCCCGGCGATCTCTTCGTACTTCCCTGAGCCTTTGGCGGGAAAAGGCACTCTGACCCCTCTTTGCTCAGGTCACCAGTCGCAGGCGCGGGTCGGCGGCCGGTTCGTTGGCGGCGGCGGCAAAGGCGGCGCCCGAGGGCGGCTCCATGGCGCCGGCCAGCACCACCTTGTTGCGGCCGCCGCGCTTGGCGGCGTACAGCGCGGCATCGGCGCGCGCCAGCCAGGGCTGCCAGGGCTCGTCCTGGCGCAGCAGGGCGGCGCCGATCGACACCGTCACCGCGCCGCCGGGGGCGTGCAGGGTCAGGCCGACATGCCGGCGGACCTTCTCCAGGGCGGCGAAGGCGCCGGCGGCATCGACCTCCTCCAGCAGCAGCACGAACTCCTCGCCGCCGAACCGGTACAGGCGGTCGCGGCCGCGCACGCACTCGCGCACGCGGGCGGCGAAGTTGACGATGACGCGGTCGCCGGCATCGTGGCCGTAGGTGTCGTTGATGGCCTTGAAATGGTCGAGGTCGAGCAGGGCGACCGCCATGCCCGGACGTGCCGGATCGAAGCGCGCCGCGGCGTCGGCGAGGTCGGCCTCCATCTGCCGGCGGTTGCCGGCACCGGTCATCGGGTCGCGCCGCGCCAGGCCTTCCAGGCGGCCGTGCTGGCGGGCCGCGCGGTGGGCGAAGATGAAGGCGTACAGGCTGACCAGGCCGGCGGTGACCGCGAAGCTGGCGGCCTGCATCGGTTCGGCGAACAGCCCGGGTTGCGCGGCGACCAGCACCACCAGCGCCAGGCTGGTCGCCAGTGCCGGCAGCCGATCGACCAGGAAGTAGTTCATCAGCAGCACCGGGAAGGTCCACAGCACGCCGGTCATGCCCGCCATCAGGGTCAGCATGAACGCGCCGAGGTTGTTGACCAGGACCAGGAAGGCGCCCGGTCCGCGGGTGCGGCCGCTGCGCCAGGCATGGATGTTGGCGCTGGCGATGGCGACGATGACCAGGACATCCAGCGCCACCACCAGCCATTCGCCGCGCCAGGCGCGGGTCAGCAGGAACGGCAGGATGCCGGCGATGGTGCACACGCCGCACAGCAGCAGCACGGCCAGGCGGAAGTCCTCGGCCAGGCGCAGGCGCAGGCGCGCAAGCAGACGGGGCTGCAGGTCCGGCAGGCGCGCACGCGGCGCCTTCACCGCCGGCTCCGGGCGCCGCGGGGCAGGGTGCATCGACGGGCGGCGATGGGCGGGTGGAGCGTATCGGCCTGCCATGGCATGGCGGACTCCGGGCGGGTGGTGACCACTTGAGCGTCGGCCCGGCGTCGTTGCGCCGGCCTGTTGTGGCGCCATTGCAGGGCAGCGCCGCAGCGGCGTCGGTGACGCCGTTCGCAGTTGCCCGGGATGGTCACCATTGTTCACGATCCGCCGCTTGACAGGCGGCGCCGGTGCCCGTTTACAACGTGCGCGCGATCACAGCCGCCAAGGGGTCAGAGTGCCTTTTCCCCCCCGAAGGCTCAGGGAATGGCGAAGAGGGCGCGGGGAAAAGGCACTCTGACCCCGGTTTCCGCCCGAAAGCTCAGGCAAGGGCGAAGAGGGCGCCGGGAAAAGGCACTCTGACCCCGGTTTCCGGGCGCCCGCCTGCCGGCATCACCAGTGGTTGTCGTACCCCAGGTCCAGCACCGGCGTCGCGACGCCGATCCAGGTGCTGCCGAAGACATGGTTGGACACGCTGTTGACGTCCAGCAGCACGCCATAGGTCGCGTTCTCGACCACCGTGCCGGCGAACACCGAGCCGATCGCCTTGCCCAGGTAGGGATCGTTGCCGACGTGGATGCCGGTGAACACGTCGCGCAGTCGGTTGTCGTAGACCTTGTGGCCGATGCTGTCGTGCGTCTGCGCCGGGTCCTGCTGGCAGCGGCCCTGCAGGGTGGCGCTGATGCCGATGCCGGCGCTGCCCTGGGCCACCTCGTTGTCGATCACCGTGTTGCCGGTGGAGGCCTCGACCACGATGCCGGCGCCGGTGTTGTGCAGGCGGTTCGCACTGATGTAGTTGCCGCCGCTGTGGTCGACGACATGGATGCCGCGCGCATAGGCGGCGTTGATGGTGTTGTGCTCTACCAGGTTGCCGCCGGCGGCGGCGCCGCACAGGGTGATGCCGGTGTCGACCTTGCCGATCACGTTGCCCGAGACCAGGTTGCCGCCGGACGGCAGGGAGGTGCCGACGGTGGGATCGATGACGCTGATCGCCTCGCCGGTGATGCGGAAGAAGCCGTTCCCGACGATCTTCGATTCGCTGCTGCGGTTGAGGATGACGCCGGCGCCCAGGTCGGCGAACTCGACGCCCTGCACCACCAGGCGGGCGGCGTCCATGGTGTTGACTCCGGCCCAGAAGCCGCTGATCCGGCCCGGGCCCAGGATGCGCACCTTGTGCTGGCCCAGCACGCGGATGCCCTGCAGGTCGGACGTGCCGGACAGGGTGTGGCCGTTCAGACGGATGGTGATGGCCGGCGCGCCCACCTCGAAGGCCAGCCAGCCGCTGCTGCAGTGCAGGTCGGCGGTCAGGGTGATCGAGTGGGTGAGGGTATCGCCGCAGGACTGGGCCCGGGCGGGGTCACCCGTGCCTATCAGGACGAGGGCGCACAGGACGAGGAACGGACGGAACGACATGCTGCGGTTCTCCTGACGTTGACGAGGCGGCGGACCTGCCGCCCCACCCCAGGACGCAAACCGCGCCAGGATCACGCCATGCCGGCCGCAGAGGGGTCAGAGTGCCTTTTCCCCGCCGGAACCGAGACCGGGGTCAGAGTGCCTTTTCCCGGCGACCTGTTCGCCCTTCCCGAGCCTTCGGAGGGAAAAGGCACTCTGACCCCTCTGCGGCGGTTCGGGAGGAAAAGGCACTCTGACCCCGGATCCTCAGCCGCCAGCAGGCGGCGCCGGCACCATCACCACGCCGTCGCGGACCGGCAGGCGCCGGCCGGGGTCGCTGGCCAGGCGCGCCGAGCCGGTTCGGCCGTCGTGGCGCCAGGTGACGTCGTAGCCGATCACCTCGTCGCGCTGGCCCATCACCAGGGTGTCGCCGGGCTCGCGCTCGGTGCGCATCGTGGCGATCACGCCGTCCAGTTCGTACTGCACGTCGTAGCCGACCACCTGCTCGCGCGGCGCAGATTCGGTTCGGCAGCTGCGCTCGGTGCGCACCTCGCTGCGCTGGTTGCGTGCCTGCTGGCGCTCCTGGACCTCGCGCCCCGCGAAGGCGCCGCCCACCGCGCCGGCGGCGGTGGCCACGCGCCGGCCGCTGCCGCTGCCGACCTGGTTGCCCAGCACGCCGCCGATCACCGCCCCGGCCACGGTGCCGGCGATGCGGTCGGGATCGCGTGGCGCGGGCGACTGGTAGACCACCTCGACGTCCTCGCACACCTCGCGGGTGCCGGTGACCGTGCGGGTGACCGGTTCGCTGGCCACCACCCGCGCCACCACGTCCACCGTCTGCGTGACCGGCTGCACGTCGATGACCTCGGCGTGCTCGCCGCGCGTGACCTGCCAGGCGGCGACGGCGCCGCCGGCGACCAGGACGGTGGCAAGGGCTGCTGCGATGGGGGTTTTCATGGCGTGATCTCCATGTGACGGGCTCGGGGTCCTGAAGCGACTCCCATTGCAGCAACGGCCCGCTGAACGGCGCGTGGAGAAGTGCGCGGCGACCATGCTGGTGTTCATCTTGTGCTTCGTGTCGCTGCGCGGACTCCCGCCGTTGACCCGCAGGCCTCGCAACAAGGGGGGGGGCGAATCGTCAGGCAATGCGTGTCTATCAATGCCAAGGTAGAATTCCGAAATCATTGCGTCCCTGGGACAAGTTGGCCTGATTCTCCGGTGAAGCCGCGGCCAAGGTTTGTGCGGACATTCGGATCGATATGGGAAGGTTGGGTAGGACTTCATGGCTCTAGGAACATGGTTGCTCCGGTGCGCGTTGCTGACCCTTGCAGGCGTCGCGACAACAGCGAACTCAGCCGACTGGATCTGGCGCTATCTGCCGCAGTTCCAGATGGATCAGGAACGCCCGCCGGTCCATCTGGACCTTGATGGAGACGGCACCGACGAGATCGTGCTTCGCAGCCCCTCCCATCAGGGACTGATCGGGGTGCTGGGTCAGACCGGAGACGGCCTGGCACTGGTGGATGTCCACGTCACATCAGCTTCCTTTGCACCATTCGTGGCCGTACCCGTGAGCGCGGGTGCGCCAGGCCGACTCCTGACCACTTCCCGGCATGCCATCTTGGACACGACGAGGTTGACCGAACTGAGCGGAGTGCCGTTGCGGGTGGTCGCGGAGAAGACGTTCGGGTTCAGGGTCCGGCCCTGGCTACTGGCCGACATCGACGGTGATGGCGATGAGGAGCTTGTCGATTTCGACACCGACGCGTCTCCGGCCGCAGTCAGGGTTTTCGATTACTCGACGGGGGAAATGGAATGGTCTTACCCCATGCCGCAGACCCCTGGCGGCTCGCTCTCCGCCCTGCAACTGGACGATGATGCAGCCCTGGAGATTGTCGTCGTCGGCAGCCTGCCCGGGCTGGTGCTCGACGGGGCTACTGGATCTCTTGAATGGAGTCATCCACAAGGCTTTGGCCGGGAGTTTCACTCGGGTCGCTTTCACGAGAAGGCGGACGTGCCGACCTTCGCAACGCGCGGAACGTCCGTACAGGTGTTCAGGGGACGACCCCTTGAGCGGCTGACAGAGTTCACCGTTTCCACCCTGCCGGGTGCGCACGGGTCGGGATCGGTCCATGACGTCAACGGCGATGGCGTGGACGACCTCGTCATGGCGCCCTACTTCCAGACCACCTCGTTCCGGGCCTTCGACATGCGCAGTGGTCAGCAGATCGGCGCCTGGCCTTCGGCTTTCCCCAACAGCACCGCTGCCGGGTTCGGCCGGACAAGTCCCGGTTCGCACCTGCTGCTCACTCATGGCTCGTCACCTCCGTTCGGTACCGGCGCCCTGGGCGTGGAAAGCAAGACCTTTCCGCATGGCGAAGTGCAGTACCGCAGGTCGCTGCAAGCCGGCCCCTTCAACATCGTCGCGGCAGGCGACGTGGATGGCGACGGGGAACGGGAGATCGTGCTTCTGGCGCGCAACGCCGCAAGTCACCCCGCGGCCGAGACTGCCAGTGTCGTGGTGTTCGAGAACGAGGAGTCGCAACCTTCCGCTGCGCTCCCGCTGTCTTACGCGGCGGCGCACATGACCCTTGCCGAGCTGAACGGGTTGCCAGGCGAGGAAATCGTGGTTGCCGGTCCTTTGGAGGTCGCAGTGCTGGACGGCGCGACCCTTGAAATGAACTGGGAGAGGCGGTTCGACGCCCAGACCGACCTGGCGGGCTTCACGCCAGTCGCCCTGTCCAGCACGGATTTTGATGGGGATGGGGTAGCGGACGTCGCCCTGCTGGTGGACGATGTCTGGGGAGGGAACCGCGTGGTTGCCCTGTCGGGCCTGGACGGGCACACGCTCTGGATCTCCCTGGCGATGCCCGGCATCGTTCACGAGCGGTCCCTGGTGATCGGTCAGTTCGATACCGATCCCGCCATGGAGGTGATCGTCACCAGTCAGATGACCATGCACATCTTCGACGCCATCAGCAAGCAGCAGCAATGGGTGATGCAACCGAACGGCTGGACCTTGAAGTCGGCGGCTCTCATCCATGAAGGACACGCCTGCCGGCTCGGATTGATCGGCTCGGAGTTGCTCCGGCTCTACGACTGCTTCACCCGCATCCTGGTCGGTTCAGTGACCCTTCCGCATTCGGTGGACGCCGTTCGACAACTGGATCCGACCAACGGCCTGCTCGTATACAGCGACATGGATCGGATCTTCGGCCTGAAGCGGGCTGCTGGGGGCTATTTCCGTTATCCACTGACTTCTCGCTCGGGAGCCCGTCTCAGCACCGTCACGGAGCGCATGGTCGCCGGTTCGACGGGTGATGGAAGCGTCGACCTGCTCGTGGGTACGCCTGGATTTCCGGCCATGATTCGCGTGGACCTGGCGGAGGTACTGATGCGGGGGGATTTCGAGGGCTGACGAACGGTGCGCCCTGGCCAACTGCCAGGCCGCAACCTGGCCACCGGGCCATTCCCGCCGCGACCCTCGGTTTGCCGGCCCACCGGCTACAATCGGGCGATCCCGCACCGCCATCGCCCCGCAGGGGAAACGACCGCATGAGCACACCCGCCAGCCAGATGCCGGCCAGCCAGGCGCAGACCGAGCGCACGCCGCTGCGTTTCGTCACCGCCGCCAGCCTGTTCGACGGCCACGACGCCGCCATCAACATCATGCGCCGGCTGATCCAGGCGCAGGGCGCCGAGGTCATCCACCTGGGCCACAACCGCAGCGTCGAGGACGTGGTGCGGGCCGCCCTGCAGGAGGACGCCGACGCGATCGCCCTGTCCAGCTACCAGGGCGGCCACGTCGAGTACTTCAAGTACATGGTCGACATGCTGCGCGAGCGCGGCGCCGGCCACATCCGGGTGTTCGGCGGCGGCGGCGGCACCATCACCCCCGAGGAGATCCGCGAGCTCGAGGCCTACGGCGTCGAGCGCATCTACCACCCCAACGACGGCATGAAGATGGGGCTGGTGGAGATGATCGAGGATGTCGTGGCGCGCGCCGCGAACAGCCGGGACTCGGGACCCGGGACCCGGGACCCGGTCCAGGATGCGATGCCCGGCCTGGATGACGAGATCGCCATCGGCCGAGTCCTGTCCGCCATCGAGGATGGCGCTTGGTCCGAGGCCGAACTTGCCCTGCTGCGCAAGTCCTGGGCCAGCGGTACGCATGCTTTTCCCGGGTCCCGAGTCCCGGGTCCCGGGTCCCGCCACGGGCGCCCCGCGCCTGTGATCGGCATCACCGGCACCGGCGGCGCCGGCAAGTCGTCGGTCACCGACGAGCTGCTCAACCGCTTCCTGGCCAGCTTCCCGCAGATGCGCATCGCTGTGATCAGCGTCGACCCGACCCGGCGCCGCACCGGCGGCGCCCTGCTCGGCGACCGCATCCGCATGAACTCGCTGCGCAGCCACCGCGTCTACATGCGCTCGATGGCGACCCGCCGCCAGCACGTCGCCACCAACGCCGTGCTCAAGGACTGCATCGGCTTCCTCAAGGGCCTGGGCTTCGACCTGGTGATCGTCGAGACCGCCGGCATCGGCCAGAGCGATTCGGAGATCGTCGACCTGGTCGACTTCCCGATGTACGTGATGACCTCCGACTACGGCGCCGCCAGCCAGCTCGAGAAGATCGACATGATCGACTTCGCCGAGCTGATCGTGCTCAACAAGTACGACAAGCGCGGCGCCGAGGACGCGCTGCGCGACGTGCGCAAGCAGTGGAAGCGCAACCGCACCGCCTTCCAGGTCAAGGACGAGGACATCCCCGTCTACCCGACCATCGCCAGCCAGTTCAACGACCCGGGCGTGTCGTGGATGTTCGTCAACCTGTGCCGGTTGCTAAGGGGTCAGAGTGCCTTTTCCCCCGAAGATGCCGGCAAGCGCGATGATCGCGACGGGAAAAGGCACTCTGACCCCGGTTTTTCGCCGCGCTGCGACTTCAAGCCCAACCTCGACACCTCCCTCAAGGAACCCCGCGCCACCGTCCTCATCCCCGGCGCCCGCGTCCGCTACCTGGCCGAGATCGCCGAGCAGGGCAGGGCGATCAACGCCGGCATCGTCAAGCAGGCCGAGGCCGCCGACCGCGCCCAGGCGTTCTGGACCGCCCTGGGCGAGCTCGACGACGGCAAGCGCCCCAAGGCCCTGGACCTCTACGACGAGGCCGACCTCAGCGTCCCCGGCGACCGCTCCCTGGCCACCCTGCGCCAGCGCTACAACGACGCCGTGCAGGCGTTGACCGCCGAGAACCTGCGCAACCTGCGCGCCTGGCCGGCGCGGCTGAAGTCGATCACCGACGCGGTCACCGAGTACGAGGTGCGCGGCAAGGCCATCCGCGTCGAGAACTACCGCGAATCGCTCAGCCACCAGAAGATCCCCAAGATCGCCGCGCCCGGCTACAAGAGCTGGGGCGAGCTGCTCACCTTCCTGGGCAAGGAGAACCTGCCCGGCAGCTATCCCTACACCGGCGGTGTCTACCCGTACCGGCGCACCGGCGAGGACCCGATACGCATGTTCGCCGGCGAGGGCACGCCCGAGCGCACCAACCGCCGCTTCCATTACCTGTCCGTCGGCCAGCCCGCCGCCCGCCTGTCCACCGCCTTCGACAGCGTCACCCTGTACGGCGAGGACCCGGCCGAGCGCCCGGACATCTACGGCAAGATCGGCAACTCCGGCGTCAACATCCCGACCCTGGACGACATGAAGAAGCTGTACTCCGGCTTCGACCTGTGCGCGCCCACCACCAGCGTGTCGATGACCATCAACGGCCCGGCGCCGATCATCCTGGCGCTGTTCATGAACACCGCCATCGACCAGCAGGTGGAGAAGCACCTGAAGGCCGACGCCGACCGCTGGGCGCTGGCCCAGAAGAAGATCGACGCCTTCTTCGCCGGCCGCCCGCGCCCGGCCTACAGCGGCGAGCTGCCCGCCGGCAACGACGGCCTGGGCCTGGCCTTCCTGGGCATGACCGGCGACCAGCTTGTCGACGCCGAAACCTACGCCAGGATCAAGGCCGAGACCCTGCGCACCGTGCGCGGCACCGTGCAGGCCGACATCCTCAAGGAGGACCAGGCCCAGAACACCTGCATCTTCTCCACCGAGTTCGCCCTGCGCATGATGGGCGACATCCAGCAGTACTTCGTCGACAACGGCGTGCGCAACTTCTATTCGGTGTCGATCTCCGGCTACCACATCGCCGAGGCCGGCGCGAACCCGATCAGCCAGCTCGCCTTCACCCTGTCCAACGGCTTCACCATCGTCGAGTACTACCTGGCGCGCGGCATGAAGATCGACGACTTCGCGCCGAACCTGAGCTTCTTCTTCAGCAACGGCATGGACCCGGAGTACACCGTCATCGGCCGCGTCGCCCGCCGCATCTGGGCGCGCGCCATGCGCGAGCGCTACGGCGCCAACGAGCGCAGCCAGATGATGAAGTACCACATCCAGACCTCCGGCCGCTCCCTGCACGCCCAGGAGATCCAGTTCAACGACATCCGCACCACCTTGCAGGCCCTGTACGCATTGTTCGACAACTGCAACAGCCTGCACACCAACGCCTACGACGAGGCCATCACCACGCCCACCGAGGAGAGCGTGCGCCGCGCCGTCGCCATCCAGATGATCATCAACAAGGAGCTGGGCCTGAACTTCTGCGAGAACCCCTGGCAGGGCAGCTTCATCGTCGACCAGCTCACCGACCTGGTCGAGGAAGCCGTCTACAAGGAGTTCGAGGCCATCAGCGAGCGCGGCGGCGTGCTCGGCGCCATGGACACCATGTACCAGCGCGGCAAGATCCAGGAAGAGAGCCTGTACTACGAGCACAAGAAGCACGACGGCAGCCTGCCCCTGGTCGGCGTCAACACCTTCCTGCCCAAGGAACACGCGGGCGAGGTGGCCACCGAGATCGAGCTGATCCGCTCCACCCCCGAGGAGAAGGGCCAGCAGATCGCCAACGTCAAGGCCTGGCAGGCCGCGCGCAACCCGCTGGCGCCGGAAGGCGAGACCGAACACGCGCACGTGGTCGAGGACGAGACCGCCGCCCACGAGGTCCACGACGGCCACGGCCTGGCCTACCTGCAGCGCACCGCCCGCGACCGCCGCAACGTCTTCGAGGCGCTGATCGAGGCGGTGAAGACGCACAGCCTGGGGCAGATCAGCCACGCGCTCTACGACGTCGGCGGCGAGTACCGGCGCAACATGTAGCGGGAACCAAGACGGCTGCCGCCCGCTTCGAGGACATCATCGCTGCGCTGGAGCAAGCGCAGGTCCGTTATGTCGTCGCGGGCGGATTCGCCGTCAACCTGCACGGATTCCTCCGCTTCACCAAGGACCTGGATCTGCTGGTCGACCTGGAGCCCGACAACGCCGGCCATGCCATGCGCGTGCTGGCATCCCTGGGCCTGAAGCCGCGCGTTCCGGTCGCCATCGAGGAGTTCGCGGACCCGGCGAAGCGGGACGACTGGTTTCACAACCGCAACATGCCGGTATTCCAGCTATGGGACCCGGACGATGCCTTCTGCACGGTCGACGTGTTCATTCGCAACCCGATCGACTTCGCGCAACTCTGGTCGAATTCGGAGCACGTCGACCTTGGGCGAACCGCCTGCCGCATCGCCGGCATCGAAGACCTGATCGCCATGAAGGCGCAGGCGGGCCAGCCCCAGGACCTGCGCGACATCGAGGAGCTTAGCCATATACTGCGGCTCAGCGGGCGGGAGGGCGCATGAGCGATCCGTTGGCGGTGTCCTGGGAGCAGGCGGCGGACAACCATCGACGCGACGCGCTGGCCATGTCGCATGCCCGCCGTTGGACGTGGCTGGCGCAGGCCATGGACCTGGGCTTCGCGGTGGCCCGGTCGCGGGCGTCGCAAGGACTGGTGAGCGTCGACGTCAATGGCGTTCCGTTCGGTGTGGGTGATCTTGAAGGCGTCGAACGTCGACCTAGCTCGGCCGGGGTTCGCGCCTCCTGAGCGATGAAGGCTGCGCTTGACTGCGCTTTTGGCTTGTGCGGCTGACCAGCCGCCACTACACCCTCCAAGTTCGCGCCTCCAAGCTGAAACAGGAGTTCATCACCCCGCACTGGTCGCAGCAGAAGGGCAGGGTCGAGCACCTGATCCGGACCTTGAAGAAGCAATGCGTGCACCGGCGCCGCTTCGAGACCCAGCAGCACGCCATGCGGGTCATTGCCAACTGGATCCAGTTCTGCAACCACCAGCGCCCGGGCCAGGCGCTGGCATGAACACCCCGCCGAGGCCTATGCCTTAGCAGTCTGAGCTATACAGAATTCGCAGGATCATTACGTTCAGGGCGACTATCGATCAAAGCCCATTTCAGGAAACTGTCGATGCAACTGGCTGTTGAAAATTGCCTCCATCGCCTTGTCGTCCAATCGGAACACGCCGGTATAGACCCGATCCATGCGTGCAGGGTCCATAGTTAGCGCGAAGTACTTGCGCGCCACAGGCGTTGCGATCACGGCTTGGAGCTCTTGGAGTTCTGGCACGGAAAACTCCCTCTCAAGAAGGGCTGCAAACGCAGCAATCATGTCTTCCCTTCGCATCGCATAGCGAAGCGTCTCGACAAATGCCAACTCAAACTTTCGGGGGTCTTGGCGAAGGGCCCGACGTTGCAACCCCCGCCACCCGCGATCCCCTTCGCTTGTCGCCTTGCGAGCCAAGGACTGTAGGTTGGCGGTATATGCGCTCTCGCTGATTAACACCTCCGCAATGGCCCGCGACATCGCGGTGCCGGAGGTCTGCCCGCGAGCCTCCGAAACTAAAATGCAGAAAAGGATGAAGCCCGTGGCGACTGCACTCCTGACCACCCGTGCTACCGATCTTCCGCCCTGACCCGAACTCTCTTCCGAAATCGCAACCATCCCGGCATTCCTCGTCTTGGTTGGTATGCATCCCCTAAAGCGAGAATGTTCCTGACGCCTCTTCCGCGGCGTCTTGGGGAATCGGACCCGGCTCAACCCCGGACCACCCTGACCGCGATTTTCCCCGATCTGCCCGGGCGGTTGAACAGCAAGTTCATCCGGTCTGCAGCGCGACTTCGCAATCATACGTGTCACTAGTACGCACCTCAATCCTAGCCCTGTCTGGTTTCAGCTACAGCCAACCGCCGGGAGAGGCTGGACGCCCTGTCCGGCACCGGCCTGCTTCCGCGCTTGCCTTACCGCTGGCCGTTTTCACCGATGCAGTCACGCGCACCAAAAGGATCGAGCAACGCAACATAAGGGTCTTCCAGCTAGGGGGGGCGGGCAATCCGGAGCGCGCCGTGGACCCGTTCGTTCGCGAGTCCTTCGCTATGACAGAGCTGCAGGCCGAGGGCCTGACCAAGGACCTCGTCGGGGTGTCGATGCGGATTGCATCGGTCCGCCACCTCATCGCCTGAATCAGGCCGCCGGCAGCTGCCACGACCTTGACGGCATCGAGTCCCTGCGCCAGATTTCAGCCGAGACCGGCCAGCCGGACGGAAGGGATCCATGAAGCCAGCGGCGACAGCCACGCATGATGAGGTCTGGCGCTCGCATCTGCGCGATGGCATCGCGGTTGGGGTCCCATCATGCGTCGAGGGCTACTCAAACTTCCCTCCCTACAGGATGGCCTTCGTAAATATAATATGTGGGTTATTTTGGCGAGCACTTTCTAGCAAGGTAAAGGATGTTTGATTTACTAAAGGGAATTGCCTTCTGTGCCCTAGCACGGGCGGATGGGCCTATTAAGTTGCCAGAGGGCTCCTACCAGCCAGGATTTCTCACCGTTCTCGCGGCTTGGGCGGCTCGAAATCGAGTTTGCCCCTCTCAAATTGAGATTCCAAGTCAGAATAGGGGTTATCTTCAGGCGGTGGGATTTGGGCCGGCCTTAGGTGGCCCTGATTCATATGCCTATGATAGGCGAAACGCGGGCAAAAATTACAGTGTAATAACACCCTTGCGGGATGAGGCGGCGGTCGACATGGCCACCTCCTCCGTTAATGGTTGCATTCGAGAGCTATTGAAGAGGAATGCTCCTGACCCTTTCACGGAACTTCTGTGTAAAGTTGTGGGTGAGTTGCATGACAACGTTTGGTCTCATGGTATGGCCCCTGGATTTTCTCACGCCCAACGATATCACCGTAAAAATGGGTATATGCTTGAGATTTCCATTTCTGATGGAGGCATCGGACTTGCCGGTGAAATGCGGCGCGTTGGAAGATCTTTTGGGGACGATCAGGATGCGATAATCTGGTGCATGAAGAAGGGTAATACGACCAAAGGTCGGATTGTGGATGACTGGGCGCAATCACTCCCGTCTGACGCTATCGGGAGTCCATACGGCCCACGTGTTTCAACCCGGACCGCGGGTGCAGATAACCATCATCAAGGGCTGGGATTGCACCATTTAAGCGAACTGGTGCGAAACTTCAGAGGTGAATTGATATTCGCGACTGGGAATTGTGCTCTTCAGATTTCTCCGCGGGGCAGTGTATTTTCGACGCTTCACCTGCCCTGGAACGGCGTTGCGCTATGCTGTCGCTTCGATTCCTCTGCGCTGACATCCAGAAGCAGTCGTCTGTCGATAGACTCTGAGACGCGAGGAATACTAGAGCGCCTTCAGGATATTCGGAAATGAGAGTTTTGAAGCTGAGCGGGGGGGATCTCGCCTCAAGACTGGCCGCCAGACAAATTAGGGAAGAAGCTATTGGTTATCTATACTCAGGTCAAATTGTGACTTTTGATCTGTCTGAAATTGAGAGCATGTCGGCCTCCTATGCCGATGAGTTGTTTGCTGTTCTTGTCGAAGAGCTCGGTTTTGAGCAATTTGTAAGGGGTGTTCGATTGAAGAGAGCGCGGCAATCCGTGCTTATAACCATCGCCATTGCAATAAGGGAACGCACTGCCCGGGGGGGGTAAATAAACTAACGAAGCAAACGGGACCGGTCCGATCGGCTCAATGAAAGGGGTCACCCATCGCCGCCCGATCAAAAAAAGCGGGTCAGGTTCACTTTCTTGAGCCTTGTGGGGCGGAGAGGGTGAGGGAATTGAGTAGATACAGGGGCAGGCGGGTGGGTTGGATGCCCCGCATTAGTCGGTGCGACTTCGACCATGGCGCCGCCGGAGCACGTCAGCACGGAATCGTGCCAGAATGGACTTACATTGAAGTTCATAGTTGGGAGGTAGAAATGAGTGAGCGACCTGGATTCCTGGTGCAGGGCGAACGCGCACGACTTTTTCCCGTACTGGCCGATACCTCCAAGGAGGGTAGGACCCTGTCGATAGTCCTCGCATGCATGGAGACCATCGACGAGTTCGGCAAGGCGCTCCTGAGCTCCCTTGGGGTAAAGGTGGGATCTCGAACACGTGTCGAGGCCTACACCGAGGTGGTTCTAAAGCACCGTGGCGATGGAAAGGCGCGCCCGGACGGCCTGCTGGTGCTTCGATCAGGAAGCAGCACCTGGACGGTCCTGGTCGAGGCGAAGGTCGGCAATAGTGAATTGTCGGCATCTCAGGTCGAAACGTACCTTGAGCTGGCGCGCTTGAACGGCATCGATGGCTTGTTGACCATCTCCAATCAGTTCGCGCCCCTTCCAAGCCATCACCCAGTTGCACTGGGGTCCAGCGTGCTGAAGAAGGCTGGGCTCTGGCATTGGTCGTGGATGTATGTCCTTACACAGGCCACGCTCCATCTTGAGAATGGCGAGGTCAGCGATAGGGAACAGCGCGTCATCCTCAACGAGATGATTCGATTCCTGAGTCACCCAAGTGCGGGTGTTAAGGGTTTCGAGCAGATGCCTGCCGCTTGGACTGCGGTTGCAAATGCCGTGCAGGCAGGGGGAACATTGACCGCCAAATCGACGGAGGTGCTCGAGGTCGTGGGCGCTTGGTATCAGGAAACACGCGATCTCAGCTTGATCCTGAGTCGCCAGCTCGGTGAGGAGGTGTCAGTCAGAGTCCCCCGCGCTCATGTCCTTGATCCCGCCCTGCGCTTGAAGGACGACGCGGAGCTGCTCGCCAACGAATGCCGCCTGCGTAGCCTCTTCTCCGTACCGAATACCGCTGCTGCGATTGAGGTTGCGGCCGATTTCAATCGCCGATCAATTTACGCTTCCATGCGTGTGGCTGCGCCGGGCGATCGAAAGTCCACCAAAGCCCGCCTGAATTGGCTGCTTCGCCAGCTTGCCAAGTCGAAGCCGGAAAACATTCACATTCGTCTGTTCTGGCCGGGACGTGGACCCTTCTCACAACACCCGTTGAGCCTGCTCAGGCAGACACCTGAGGCGGCCGAGCAGGGCGGCAAGGTCGTTTCCTCTTTTGAGGTTGTCTATGCACGAGACCTCGCCGGACGTTTTGCCCAGCGCAGAAATTTCGTTGTCGACATGGAAGACTCCATCCCCGACTTCTATGAGCAAGTTGGCCAACATCTCAAGGCGTGGCAGCCCCAAGCGCCGAGGATCAAAGAGGACCGCACTGATCCAGCGGACGTTGGCACCGCTGCCATTCAGCAGGAGGCGGAAGAGGCAGTCCTAGAGCGAAATGTAGACGGTGAAATAACGGGTCCCATTGCGTCAGACTCGGATGGTGCGATAGCCCACGTCTAGGGAGTAGGCGTGTGTTCGCTTGGCATGCATGGGAACAGGCGTTCGGGGAAACCGAGGGGTGGCCCAGATTCACTTGCTGGGTGCCAAGCAAAATTCCGAGCACTTAAAGGGGAAACTGGCGAATGATTCGAATCGGGCTGGCCATCGTCATGGTTTTTCTGTTGGCCTTCGGGACCTTGGTTATAAGTGGGTACGGGTTTCTCCTTTCTCAATCTAGAGTCCATGAGTGGTCTGGGAAAGTTCACCTGGAGTGCTTTTACACCATGGGGACACGAACATTCACTGCCTACTTCGGAGCAGCCTCGGCAGGGGAGGTACCATCCAAGACGATTAGGTTTGCCTGCCCCACATGGTACAAACCTTGAAAATCAGCAAACCAAAGTAGCCAAGTGGAGTGAGACGAGCGGGAAACCAGGGATGTCAGACTCACTTCCAGCGCATGCTTTGGGGGTGATCGAACAGCCAACGGTTCTGGTAGGCGACATCGGCGGTGGGCCGGGTGCGGCATTCCGCGATTCGCCGAGGTGGTGCACCCCGGTGGGTGCCCCCAGTCCGATGCGTGCACCGTAATCCATGCCACGAGCGCGGGGATGGCGATCCTTGGGCGTCTACCTACTGTCCTCTGGCAACCCATCGAACCTCACCCGCATCTCCGACTCGCTGCCCATTGCCGCGCGATGCCACCCATCCGCTTCGGCGCGCAGATCGTAGACGCCGATCGGGGTCACCAGCGCGGCGCGCGACAGGCCGGGTCGTTTATCCAGGCCGACCAGGCGCAGGTGGGGCGCATCCTTCTGGGGGAAGTCGTCGAACCAGGCCTTGGCGTCGCCGTCCAGGGCCAGGGTGCCGATGCACAGGCCGTCCTCGACGGCGAAGGTCGCCGCGCCCGAGATCGGCTGGCCGCGGAACGCGCCGGTGTAGCGGCTGGCTTCGAGCGGGCACGTGCCGGGTACCAGGCCCCGGGGCGGTGCCTGGTGCGGCGCGGCCAGCATGGCCGCCGACTGCTCGATGGCCGAAACCCAGAGCGTGTTGGACAGCAGGCTCACGGCGGTCTGCTCGGCGGCGGGCAGGTCCGGCCAGACCACCAGCGCGCTGCGTGCCCCCAGGGTGACGCCGGCATGCTGGGCGCGGCGGTGGCCGTCGAGGTCGACCAGGGTGCGCCAGCCCAGGCCGATCGCGTAGTCCTGGTCGCGCACCTCGCCGCCGTCGTTGAACCGGGCAGGTTCCAGCATCGCGTGGAAGCGCTCGATGGGCACGATGCGGCCGGTCATCATGCGGCCGCCGAACTCGGCCACCGCCGAGGGCGTGCCCGAATAGCCGCCGCCCGCCCAGGTGTAGCTGGAGTCGTGCGGCGGCGCCGCGGTGATTCGGCCGTCGCTGAACTCGTAGGTGCGCGACCAGCGCGGGTCCTCCCAGTAGCGCCCATCCACGCCGATCGCCAGGTCGCCGGTGACCTGGGCACGGACGTAGTCGGGAAAGTCCTGGCCGGCGCGGGCCTCGATCACCGCGCTCATCAGGGTGTAGCCCCAGGAGGAATAGTGGTAGCGCTCGCCCGGCGTCGACAGCAGGGCCCGGCCGCGCACCAGGCCGGCCGCCTCGCGGGCATTGGCGTAGGCGATGCCGCCGCGGTCGGCGTCGCGGCCCTGGTAGTGCGGGATGCCGGCGGTGTGCGCGGCGAGCTGGCGCACGCTCAGCGCCGGCCAGTCCGGATCGACGCCGTCCCAGAGCGTGGCCACCGGGGCGTCGAGATCGAGCTTTCCGTCCTCGGCCAGCCGCGCCGCCGCACCCGAACGGGGTCAGGTTCACTTTGAGGGCGGACTAGGGGATCAGGCGGGCGGAGCCGGAGGGCAAGTAATCGGCATGCGGCCGGCCAGGAGCGGAGCGGTTGTCGGACGGTGGCGCGGGCGGGGTCGGACTTTTCCGATGCCGGCGAGATCCCTGCGACCGCGTGCCGGACCGGCGACGGTGCCGCCTAGGTGGGGTGAGGTCTCGGTAGTTCGATGGTGAGACAGGCGTCGCACTTTCAGCTCCTAGACGGGCGATAGCGCCACAAACCCTTCAGGGAGCACCCAATGTCCAGCCGCGTTCGCGTTTACTCGATCGATGAATTGGACGTCGCGTTGGAGAAGGTGCGGCCGCCCAATCTGGTGGCTAGCGGAACATGCACGACCACTACCCCAGGTGTCACAGATGTGCAGTTGGAGGCGCGGATCTACGTCGAGCCGCCCTCGGATGGGATTCAGGAGCTTGAGTTGATGGCGACACCTCCAGGCGGTCCAGCCCCGCAGGTGCTGCACCCAGGTGTTCCGTTCAACGGACGTTTCGACAGCATTCCCACGTGGTGCAAGGGAATCCGCGTGATCGCTGCTGCGAACACAATGGAATGGCGTCTTTGATGATTCAGATTTTCTTGCCTGACGTGAAGCGATTCAATCGACCGGAGAAGCTACATGAAGCATTGCGCAATTTTGTTTCTAGTGCTGACAGTGGTGCTGGTTGGCTGCTGTCCGAAGCCGCAACTGATCAAGGAGAGTGCCCAGCACGAGATAGTTACGCTCAAAGACCTTCTGGCGAATGTGAACCACGAAATTGCCGCCGCGCGAGAAGCAGTGAGCGACAAAAGCAACTCTGGCACTCTAATTCAGTCGATTGAACTGGAGCTGGCGATCACGAAGGCAAATACGCAAGGCCAAACCGGGTCGTTTGCCATCGGCGTGCCGTTGCCTGTGGCAGAAATCGGCGCTTCTTCAAGCTTTACTGCATCAGATTCTCTGCAGGCCTTAAATCGCATCAAGCTGGTACTGACGAACCCCCTATTCACTCAGTTTCCAGGCGAGAAGATCGACCGCCTCTGCGATATTTTTTCTACTTGGGGCTTAACCACGTGTAAACCGGTAGCAGCACCAGGGGTCGCGCCAAACAATTAGCAGCCTGTTGATTTTCGGCCGCGCCGGCACTCGCATTCCGGGCGTGGACTTGCGATACCCATTTTGACTTTGCTCTTGCAGCGGGTGGGCGATGCACGCCGGCGATATCACCGCGCAAGGACTCAATCCACTGAACGTATGATATTCTCTGCGAATCCAACCGGAGCAGTTTCGGCCAGGGCGCGGGATTTAAGCAGCAAACGGAGGCTCCAATGACCGATGAAACGTTGTCGATCCGCCTGTGCAACCTGCCCAAGGTTGATCCCTTGCCGCTGCCGGGCGGTCTACGTGATGACCGCAAATCGGCGCTCCTGCTGACGGCCAACAAGTGGATTAACGGCACGACCATCACCTTCTATTTCAAGGATGTCGGCCCCGACCGGTGGATCGAACGGCAGAAGGACGAGGTGCGCAATGCCTTTGCCATCTGGAAGGCGCTCGATATCGGGCTCGAATTTGCCGAGGTCAAGCACGAGGCCGATGCGCTGTTGCTAATCGGATTCATCCAGGACGATGGCAGCTGGTCCTATGTCGGAACCCAGGTCCGCCGTCAGCGTCGCCACGGCTGCAACATGAATTTCGGCTGGGATCTGACCACCGAGTGGGGCAAGGCCACGGCGCTACACGAGATCGGGCATGCCCTGGGCATGCCACACGAGCACCAGAATCCCAATTCCGGGATTGTGTGGAATGAGCAGCGCGTGCTCGACTCCTTCAGGGACCCCCCTCGTTGGACCGACGAGGATACGCGCTGGAACATTCTGCGAAAAATCTCCGCTGGCGCAGTCCAAGGCTCGGCATGGGATCCGCGTTCGATTATGCACTATCCGTTCGAGCCGGGCCTTCTGCAAAGCCCGCCGCCCTACGACACCCAGGGAGTAGCGAAAAACCTGCAGCTTTCGGCCAATGACGCCGCCTGGATGCGATATTTTTACCCGCCGATCACTGCCACCCAGCCCATCTCCGCCGACGTTATCGTTCCGGTCGCACGTGAAATTGGCGCGCAGACGGATTTCACCTTCACGCCTATGGAAAGCCGCGAATACCGGCTCGAGGCGGTCGGTGCGGGCGATATGCGGATTGCTCTGGCCCGAGTCCTCCAAGGTGCCCAGTCGCGGATGCTTGCCGTCGCCGACGACGCGGCAACTGACGAGAATGCCGCGATTATCCAGCACCTCGAACGGGGCAAGACCTATAAGATCCACGCGCGCACCCGTTACGCCAGCGTAGGGGGTGCCCCCGGGTTGCGTATCCGCTAGCAGCCTGTTGAAGTTCGCATGAGTGCGAGCGACCTTCGGGTCGCGAGCACCTGTTCTTGCGCATTCTGAGTTCGATCGACGGGCCGAGCGAGGGCCTTTTTGGCCCGTTCAGCGGTTTTCAGCCGCACCTTCCCCGTAATCGAACGAGGTTAACCGAACGGGGTCACCCTTTCGCCGCAACCTGTCAACAGAGCGAATGCCGCTCTCCCGATGCCGGGTAGTGCGGGAAGGTCCCGTCTTGGGCATTGACCGGCTTCCGCAGTGTTGGTCGGGGGCGCGAGAAGCGCGCCAGTCACCCTTCTGGATCAAGGCCGTCGTGCTGGCCCCTGCCCGACCGAACGGAGTCAGGTTCACTTCCTGAACTGGCGAGACCGGATGGTTGTTCAGTCGGCTCGGCCGGATGGACGACGTGGCCGATGGGCCGGGCGGATGCCGGCGAAGCGGGCGGTGCGGGCTTCGACCATGGCGCGGAAGCTGTCGCGGCCCAGGGCACGCTGTTGTTGCAGGTAGGCGCGGATCTCGGTGACCTGATCTTCGGGCAGCGCCTTGGCGAGCAGGGCCTGGTAGGCGCTGGCGCGCAGCGCGGCCGTGCTGCCCAGGGCCAGGTAGGCCGGGTGCGGTGTCAGCATCGGGTCGGCGCGGCGGCTGGCGTGGCTGGCGCAGCTTGACCACGAATAGGCGGCCGGGTCGTCGATCATGCGGGCCCGCACCGGATTGAGTTCGATGTAGCGGCAGCAGCGCAGCACATAGGACGTGCTGTCGACCAGGCACGACTTGTAGCGACCCTCCCACAAGGTGCCAGTGCGGGCATGGCGCGCGTTGAACCACCCGACATAGGTGCGGCCCAGGGCCTGCATCAGTTGGGCGACGGCGCCTGCTGCGGGTGGGGTGAGCAGCAGGTGGACGTGGTTGTCCATCAGCACCCAGGCATTCAGGGCGCAGCGGGTGCGCTGGAGGCCCTCGAAAAGCAGTTGTCGATAGCGTTGCCGGTCGCCGTCGTCCAGGAAGCAGGGCAGGCGGTTGTTGCCGCGCTGGACCACATGCTGCGGGATGCCTGGGAGATCGAGTCGCGGCTGCCGGGCCATGGCCGCAGTCTCGATCGTCCGGCCCTGCGTTGCGATGGCCAGATTCCGACGTGGGCGCCGGAATTCGCCCCATCCGCGGGTCAGGAAGTGAACCTGACCCCGTTCCGCGCTCACCAGTCGGTCGGCGCGTAGTCCTTCAGGAACTGGCCCCAGACGTGGCGGCCGGTGTTGAAGCCGTCGATGATCGGATCGACGATGCGGGCGGCGCCGTCGACGATGTCGAGCGGCGGATGGAAGCGCTCCTTGATGAGCTTGCGCGCCGCGATCTCGGCCGGGTCCTCGTCGGTCGCCCAGCCGGTGTCGACGGCGTTCATGTGGATGCCGTCGCCGTGGTAGTCGGCCGCCGAGGTGCGCGTCATCATGTTCAGCGCCGCCTTGGCCATGTTGGTGTGCGGGTGCTTGCTGGTCTTGAAGTTGCGGTAGAACTGGCCCTCGACCGCCGACACGTTGACGATGTGCTTGTCGCGTTCGGGCGTGCGCAGCATCAGCGCCTTTAGGCGCGCATTGATGAGGAAGGGCGCGACGGCGTTGACCAGTTGCGTTTCCAGCAACTCGACCGCCGGTACCTCGTGCAGCAGCAGGCGCCAGGAGTTGCGACCGCGCAGGTCGACCTGCTGCAGGTCCTGGTCCAGCCGGCCTTCGGGGAACAGGTGGGCCTGGCCGAGCAGGTCGTCCGCGAGCAAGGGCACCTGGGAAAGCTCGGCGGCCCGCGCCAGGCCGGGCAGTGACGCGGCACCTCGGCCACCGACCAGCGCCGCACCCTCGCCGGGCAGCAGGTCGGCGGCGCGCAGGCCCTCGTAGCCGCCGACCAGGCGGCGCACGTGTTCGGGCAGCTCGTGCAGCGCCCGTGTCTCGCCAGCCATCATGTGCGCATAGAAGGCCGGCGGCCGGCGCACGGTCTGGCAGGCGTTGTTGATGATGAAGTCGAGGCGGTCGCGGGTCGCCGCCAGCTCGGCGCAGAACGCCTCCACGCTCGGCGTGTGGCGAAGGTCCAGGCCGAACACCTGCAGCCGGTGGCCCCAGGTCTCGAAATCCGGTTCCCGGGCGTAGCGCTGCGCGCAGTCGCGCGGGAAGCGCGTGGTCACGATCAGCGCCGCGCCGGCGCGCAGCAGCTTCAGGCCGGCCTGATAGCCGATCTTGACCCGCCCGCCGGTCAGCAGCGCGACCCGGCCGCTAAGGTCGGCCGACTCGGTGCGCTTGGTGAAGTTGAAGTCCGCGCACGGCGGGCACATCTGGTCGTAGAAGTGGTGGACCTGGGTGTACTTCCGCTTGCAGACATAGCAGTGCAGCAACTCCGGCGACTCGCCGGGGCTGTCGGCGCCGGCGGCGTCGTGGCCGGGTTCGCGCTGGCTCGGCGGCTGCGGCGGAAAGTAGTTCGGGGTGGTGAACACCGGCTTGCGCCGCAGGGTGCGGATGCCGGTTCGGTCGAGCAGGGCCTCGGTCCGGCGCGCCTTCTCCCGGGCATCCTCGCGCGCCGCCTCCCGCGCCTGCTTCCGGCGCGCCCGCGGCTCCGGATGGTGCACCAGCGCCACCGCCTGCAGCAGCCGCACGCGGTCCGCCTCCGGGAGCGCCGCCAGCAGGCTGCGGTCGTCGCGGATCGCTTCCAGCACAGCGACGGCCACGCGCACCCGGTCGGGCAGGGTGGCGGGATCGTCATCGACAGTGACGGTGGCGGGCGTGTCGGCTGGGTGGGTCATGGCGAAGGCACGTGGGAGCGAGGTCGCGCGGCGGGCCGCGTGCATTGCGACGGGGGCGCATGGTACCCCCGAACGCCCATACCGGGGTCGGCGTGCGATGGCGCTGTCTCGAGTCCCAAAGCGCTGCCGCAGGGCATCAATCAGACAGGACCGATCGGGACCGATCGGGGTCAGGTTGAGCGGCCCCGTTTGGGGGTCGCTACAGATGCAGGTGCGACAGCAGGAACCAGAGCGGGTTGGTGCCCAGCTGGCCGCACAGGGCCATGATTTCGTTGCTCACCCATTGCGCCTCGGTGAGCAGGGCGACGTTGCCGGGGTGATCGGCCATGGCCTCGACGAGCACTTCCCAGCGATTGCCGAGCTCCTCGAGCAGCGCCTTGTCGGCCGCCTGCCTCATGGCTGCCGCCCGGCCGTGCCGGCTGGCCTGCTGTCGCGTTGCGGAAACGGGTCCATGAGCGCTCCGGTACCTGGCCCAAGCTTCCCACGCTAGTACCGGCCGCCCGGCCCCGCAAGCGAAAACCGGGGTCAGAGTGCAGTTTCGCGATGAAGGACGGTCGGGGGCTTCCGGTTGGCGGTCGATGCGGGGCAGACCTGCGGGCGAACGGCGGGTTGAGTTCCCAGGTCGCCCACCGGGCGGACTCCAAGCGGCTGCGTCACTGGATCGCATTGCGACGGCTTGCCGTGCGAAGCGCGCCCGTGGCACGGTGGCACCGATGGCCTTTCCCGATCACCCGCACATCGCAGCGCAGCCAGGATCCACACCCCACCCGGTCGTGGGGACGTGGCGGCTGGTGTCCTACGACGTGGTTGCCCGGTCGACCGGCGAACGGATCCCGGCGATGGGCGAGCGCCCGGCCGGCTATACGATCTTCAGCCGCGAGGGCCGGGTCTGGTTCTTGCTGACCGCCGACGACCGCGCGCGCGGCGACAGCGAAGCCCAGCGCGCACAATTGCTGGAGACCCTCATCGCCTACACCGGCCGCTACCGCATCGAGGGCGACGACTGGGTGACCACCGTCGATGTCGCCTGGAACCCGGCCTGGGTCGGCACCGAGCAGCGCCGACAGTTCGTCCTCGAAGGCGACACGCTGCAGGTGCTCACGCCCTGGCGGGTGATGCCGAACTGGGCGGACCTGGGCCAAAACCGCGGCAGCGGCCTGCGCAGGCGCTGATCACTCGCTACAGAAGTCTAGGATGAGTTTCGAATTCCTTCCTGCTGCGCACTGACAATGGCCTGGTTTTGACCTGCACCCGATTTCAGACCCCGCTTTAGGTGTTTGCCCTGTTGACAGGCAGCGGCGCAAAGGTGCGCCCGTTCAGTTGGCGGAAAGAGGATCTTACCGGATATAATGGTCTGATTATCACAAATGAACCTCTTCTTGCCGAACATGGTTCAATTTCTTGGCGCTAATGAAGTGATGTCAGGCGTTTGGATACTGCTCCTAAGCGATTCGTCAATTGACTGCACCGCGAAATGCTGCGGAGCAATTACTGTATCCCTATCCCAGAACTTTGCCTTTACTGCAGCAAGAGCCTCTAGGGATCGCTGGATGCTACCCTCATCGATAGTTGACATTATCCCCGGAAGTAGCGAGTTTATTTGAGGGCCGCCCACACCAAACGCCATCACCTCCATGGAGCCATTGAGTTCGCTTCGGGAGGCGGCGATACCCAGCTTAAAAATGCTCCCCAGATCCAAGCCCGCCCTACGTGTCTCAATAGCGGCGACTAGACGCAAACCGATTCCCGTCTTGTAGCTCCCAAGCATCGCGCCATCCCGATCAGTCACCCTTTCCACATAGTAGGAGGCATGATCCATGAAAACCGCGTAGCTTCCACGCCCACCAGTCACCGAGCCCGTAAGGTAACTTAGCTTTCCGCTCCGGTCGATTCTTGCAATCCGCGTGCTTGATCGCGTTGTCGACAGCAGGCCCAACTGCTCCTCCCGCGGCAACAATCGGATGTCAACTCTTACGACGGCACCATCTCTGACAACTTCAACCTGCGAAGCAGCGGGCTTTGGCTCCATGGGCTCAAAGCCCGCGCCAGACGTCACGAACTCACTTCTCTCCTCTTGAGCGTCCTGCGCCCCAACGTGCGCCGCTAGTGCGAAATTGGCGCACAACGCCAAACAAATCCAAAAGCTCTTCATCTGAGACTCCCTTTTCTAGGCATAAGCCCTGAGTTGTTGAGATGCATATGTCCGCTTGCAAGGTCTTGCAAGGCGATTCTGCTCTGACGCCGATATTCCCCCACTCTATTAGCTTATCAAGTGGTCAGTTCACTATTAGAGCGTCCGGCCAATTTCTCGCGGCACGGCTAGTGCGAAACAGATCTACGTCTTTTGGGCCAGCTTGAAGTTGAATACAAAGATCTTTGAGTAAAGCATGTAGCGAGCCCAGCGAACGCAGCAGGCAAGCCAATGCATGTAAAGGAGCAGTGCTGTCAGCAGGTATCGCAGCCTTTCCTCTGAATTGTCGCTTCCGACTTCCCCATCGAACTTTGCTATGCAATAACCGCCACCAATAAGGAATGCTGATGTAATAAGTGTGAGCTGAACGAAATTGAACTTGAGCTGCCCCTGCTCAATTTCTGATTTTTGGTGGGCCCAGGCTAAAACAAGAAACAGCGTGCACTGGGTTAAGCAAGCCAAGAGGTTTATTGTAAACGATAGGTCGCGATCAAGGATTTTTGCAACAAGAACAAGGGTTAGTATCGCAGAGCAAAGACTAAAGCTTCTTGCGAACCTTAGCTGATCCTGGCCCTCTGCGCGATTGAATTCCGGGAGATTTTTGTTCGAAAGTTGGTAGGCGATGACCAAGATTAATGATGTCGGTCCGGCAATCAAGTACCATCGCAGTTGCGGTAGATCGGTAGGGGCTATGCAAAGAGCGATAATCGATACGCAGATTACGCCATAGAATGGAGACTTCGAGGGACTGAAATAGGTTAGTACTGTGGTCGCGAAGGATACGGAAGTTGCGGTGATCATGGCATTCCCTTTTCCAATGGTCGCGAGGACGAAGTCAATGCAACGCACCTTGCAATAAAACTTGATTCAGAAAGTCACTTCGATTATTTTGGTGAGTCCACATCTGTAGCAACTTATGAATTAGGTCGTTGCCAGCATTGCTACGAGATTGGGGAGCCCTTGGCCCTGTACATGCGCATCCCTATGCAGATCGATGCAGGAATCCAACAGCCTTTTCTTGACTCGATCCGGCTCACCCTTGAACTCTGCACGAGCGGAAAGGAAGGCCGCTAGCAGTCCTGAAACGTGCGGTGCGGCCATGCTGGTGCCACTCATTTCTACATAGAGATCCCTCGCGCGAATCTGCATATTGTTGATGGGTGCCCATATGTGTCGCGCTGAGAGAATCTTTTCTCCTGGTGCCACCAGGTCAGGCTTGTTTCTCCCGTCAGCAGTAGGCCCCCGCGAACTGAAATAGCTGACCCCGTAGGTATGCGGGTTCTTGCGGTGCACCGATCCGACGGCGATCGCCTCTTCAAGGTTGGCGGGATCGCCGATGGAGATGTCCATGTTGGACGGCCAGCTGGAGCCGCCGCTGGTGCGCAGCACTGTGTAGCCCTCGTTGCCGGCAGCGATGACGACCACGACGCCCTGGCGCCAGAGTCGCTTGAGTTCGCGGCACAGGGGTGTGTGTCCGCAGCCGTAAACCGACGGGTCGAAGTACCCGCCGAGGCTCAGGTTTACGCCGTGGATCACGGGGTTGCCGGCGGCTTCGTTGATCTCCGCGATCTTGTCGAGCGCCTTGATGATCCAGGAGTCGCGGCCGTTTCCAGCCTCGTCCAGCACCTTGAATCCGATCAACTTGGCCTCGGGCGCCAGGCCGGCGAATACCCTCGGCTCGTCGTCCGGTGCTTCGGCAACCTCCAAATGGCCGGCAATAATGCCGGCGACGTGGGTGCCGTGGCCCTGCGGATCCAGCGCCCTCAGGTTCTTGCCGGTGAGGGCCAACTCGGTGGGTTCGCCGCGGCCTGTGCAGTCCCAGACCGCCTTTACCGTGTCGTGGGTCTGGAAGTGCGGGTGGTCGGCACGGATGCCGGTGTCCAGCACCGCCCAGGTGATCCCCTGGCCGCGCGCCGAGTAGGCGGCATTGGCTACGTTGGCCTGGACCATCGCGGAGGAGACGTTGATGAGGGCGTGCTTCTGGGCATCCTTCCAGATGCGCCGAATGCTGAGCTCGGCGAACTCGGTGCGCAGCGTCTCCACCTCCGATCGGGTGAGCTGCGCCGACAGCCAGTAGCGCATCGTCTCCACGCAGGGTTCCCGTGCATCGGGGTCCGGCCGGGTCTGGACGAGGTCGCGGATGCGCCGGTCCAGTGCCGCTCGCATTTCGCCGATTTCGGCTGGGCTGGCGAAGCGCTTGATGCCCAACTCGATGAGCACCGGATGGGTGGCGGTGCGGGGGCGGCCCTTCATCTCCCGGTCCAGGTCGGACATGATGGTCTGCGGGCCCACCGGCTGCACGAATCCGGGGCCGGTGGCCTCGGTCACGGCCTGGCGCACTTCAGCGACCTGAAGGTAGCCCGTGGCGGCGTGCTTGTCGTCCTTCAGTTCCTGGTTGGGCGACGAGATGATGATGTTCTGGAAGCGCGGGGTCTTCTGGATGTCGTTGGTGAGGTCGAGGTCGGCGCACACGATGTCTCCGCGGTTGGCCACGTTCAGCCAACGGGACACGCAGGGTGGGAAGGGCAGCCGCTTGCTGCCAGTCCACTTCCTGAATCGCGCACGCGCTGTGTTCAGTCCGAGCGGTGAACCGATCGTCAGGAACAGGTCGACGGGGTAGGTGGATGGATCCAACTCGCGCAGCACGTCGTAGGCAATCATCGAGCCCTGGCTGTGGCCGATCACCACGAACGGCGCACCGCCAGGCTTGAGCACGTCCATCAGCGATTCGCGCATCCGCGTGCGAGCGTCCTGATCGAAGAAGAAGTCGTGGGTGTCGCGGATGAAGGCACGGGTGAACAGCCAGGACAGACTGTTCCAGAACGCGGATGACACGCCCTTGGCGCCGAACGAGCCTGGCGCCGCCTGCTCCTCCAGGTTGTCGCGCATTTCCCGGAGGAAGTCGCGCTCTTCCTTGCTGGTGGAGAGGTGCTCGATCAGGCGTTCATGGCGGGGGTCCCAATCAGCCTCCAGGGCGCCGAACTGGCGCACGGCACTTGCCGACACGGAGCTGTCGCCATCGTCGCACTCGGCCTCCACCGGCCATCCATGCCGTGCATGGTTAACCCAATAGGCCATCCGGGTGCGATCTCCCATCAGGTGCCCGAACAGTGCCCGATCCCACTGGCAGGTGAGTACCGCCTCGGCCGGCTTGGGGCCGATGCCGTGCACGTAGATCACTGTGCGAGCCAGTGTCTCGTTGTCTCCCGGGTCCGCGCCGGTCGTGGTCTCGGTACTTGGGGTGCGCTTGACTGCCGGCCTGCTGCTCCGTTTTGCCGGAGTGCTGGAGTGCTTGCTGGATCGCGTGGCCATGCGTATTTCTCCCGGACCTGGGCAGCGATGTGGCCAGGAGACGCGGGCGCTCCGGGCCTTGTTTGGCAGTTCAGGAGCGGGATGTGTGATGGATGTCTCACCTGGGTTGGCGGTACTGCTGTCATTTCCCAGTCCCGAACACAGATTGCCCCGCGGTCTGGGAAACATGGGCGTCTTCCATCCCGACACCTTTGTGTCGCTACCCTCAGCTGCGTCGACGGGGGCGCGGGGCCCTGCAAGCTGCGTAGAATCCCCGCATGCCAACGCCACTCCCCCTGCTTGTCGGCCTCTTGTTTGCCTCGCCGTTGGCGGCGGCCAACGAGCCCTGCACGCACCTCCTCACCGAAGCCGACACCATCGTCGCCCAACGCGACCGCGACGCCCTGGTCGGCGTAACGCGCGGGGAGGCCTTGCTGGCTGAGCTGCCGGACGCGCAAGGCGGTTGTCCGGTGGCCGCAGCCATGCTCAACGCCGCAGTCGGCAGCAACCTGCACATCCTGGGCCGCAATGCCGAGGCGCTGGTGCGGTTCCGCACGGCGCTGGATTGGCTCGCCGGCACCGATGCCAGTGCCGCGCAGTGGGCGACGGTGCATCGCGGAGCCGGGCTGGCGCTGGCCGACAGCGAGGACTACACCGGCGCCCTGGATGCCTACCTGGCCTCGCTGGACCACAGCCAGCGGGCCGGCGATGCGCTGGAGGCGGCCAAGACCGCCGGCAACATCGGCAACCTGTACAACAACCTGGGCGAGCTGGATGCCTCGCAGCGCTTCCACGAACAGGCGCTGGCCGGTTTTCGGGAGGTCGGCCACGAACCCGGCGTTGCCGGCTCGCTGATCAACCTGGGCTCGGTGGCGGCCAAGCGGGCGCTGGCCGCCGAGCGCGAGGGCGATGCCGAGACGGCGCGGGCGCAGAACCAGCGTCTGCACGACCTCAACCAGGAGGCGCTGGCGCTGTTCACCCGGCTCGGCAACGAGCGCGGCATCGCCTACGCGGCCAGCAATGTCGGCCTGGCGCTGGACCGCCTGGGCGACCCGGCCGCGGCGCTGCCGTTCCACGAGCGGGCGCTGGCGATCCGCGCCGCGGTGGGGGACCTGCATGGCGAGATCTACTCGCGGGTCACCCTGGCCGGCTCGGCGCTGGCCCTGAACCAGCCGGCCCGGGCGGCAGCGCACCTGGACGCCGCCGAGGCGCTGCTGCCGGACGACGCCGAGACGGTCGGGTTGTTGCTGGAGATCGTGCGCAAGCGGGTCGCCGTGGCCGAGGCCCGGGGCGACTTCCGGGAAGCGCTGGCGCAGCAGCGGGAAGTGACCCGCCTGCAGGACGAGCAGGCGTCACGTGGCCACGCCGAGCGGGTCGCCGAGATCCAGGCGCGCTTCGACTCCGACAGCCAGGTCCGCGAGATCGAGCTGCTGCGCAGCGCCGGCGAGATCCAGGCCCTGCAGCTGCAGCGCCAGCGCCTTTGGCTGGGCGTGGTGGTCCTCGCCAGCATCCTGCTGGCGGTGCTGGCCGCGGTCAGCGTCCGTCGCCTGCGCCTGGGCCACCGGGTCGCGCGCGAGCTGGAGCGGGTGGCGCGCACCGATACCGTCACCGGCCTGGCCAACCGGCGCGCGGTGCTGGAACGGCTCGACCTGGAGCTGGAGCGCGCCCGCCGCACCGGCCAGCCGCTGGCCCTGGTGATGGCCGACGTCGACCATTTCAAGGCCATCAACGACCGCCACGGCCACGACGCGGGCGATGCGGTGCTGGTCGCCATCGGCGATCGGCTGACCGCCACCCTGCGCAGCCAGGACACCCTGGCGCGCTGGGGCGGCGAGGAGTTCCTGCTGCTGCTGCCGGCCACCGGCCTGGACGCCGGCCTGGCCATCGCCGAACGCCTGCGCCGGGCGATCGCCAGCGCACCGTTCCCGGTGGCCGACGGCGCCGAGGCGCTGACGCTCACCCAGGGCGTCGCCGTGGCGCGGCCAGGCATGACCGCCCAGGCTCTGATCAAGGCCGCCGACCAGGCCCTCTACGAGGGCAAGCGGCGCGGCCGCGACCTGGTGGTGGCGGCCGCGACGGGCTGAGCGGTGCCCCCGCCCGGCTTGCCTAAGCCAGCAAGCGAGTGCCCGGGGCAGGGACGCCGTGCAGGGTTTGCCAGCCGACCGGAAGCCTGCCGACGCGGAGGCCAGCCATCCTGGCGCACCGGGCACCTTGGCTTCATGATGCGCGCATGAGCGCCGTCGTCGATCCCCTTGACCAGCGGATAAGGACTGCGGCGTTCAACCACGTGCGGGCGCTCAGCGCGACGAGGGATCAGCTGACATCCGCGGACCTGGCCCAGGGTTTCCTGTTCGAGGGCCAGCGCCTGCCGCTGGTCAATCCTCAGCGGGGCATCTTCAAGCCCCGCCAGATGCGGTTCCTGCTGTCGATCAGAACGGTTTTTCCAAGACCCGGAGCTCGCGTCTGGTACGACGACCAGCGTCGCGTCCATCAGCAGATCTACGAAAGCGGGGACTATGTCGACTATGCCTTCCAGGGCACCGACCCCGACGCGCACGACAACAGGTGGTTGAAGGAGGCCTGGGAGAACCGGATCCCGATCATCTATTTCGTCGGCGTGTCGCCGGGCCGGGTGATGCCCATCGTGCCCGCCTACATCGGCGGCTGGGATCCCAGAGGATTGAAGGCTTTGGTGGGATTCGGCGATCCGGCGCTGTTCGACGATTCCCGCTTCCCGGATACCGAGGCCGCACGCCGCTACACGATGCGTGCGGTACAGCAGCGTCTCCACCAGGCGACCTTCCGTCAGGCGGTCATCACCGCCTACGAAGGTCGTTGCGCCTTGTCCGGCCTTCCCGAGCCGCTCCTGCTCGATGCCGCCCACATCATTGCCGACCGGAACGAGGCGCTTGGACAACCGGTGGTGCCGAATGGCATTCCACTCACCAAGCTGCACCACGCCGCGTTCGACGCCCACCTGATCGGCATCGACGCCGACTTCCGGCTGCACATCTCCAGAAGGCTGATGGCACAGCGGGATGGCCCCATGCTGGAGGCGCTCAAGTCACTCGATCGCCAGCGCATTCGTCTGCCGGCAAGGCTGAGGGACCAGCCAGACCGCGATCGTCTGAGCGTCAGGTTCGGCGAGTTCCTGGCCAGCAACTAGGCCGGGCCGGACCGGAAGGTATCCGGGCTCTTGGTTCCCCAATCGACCGAGCGGACCCGCAGGCCATGGACGCCCAGATGGATTGGCATCCAACCGTACGGACCGTACTGTTTGTCCATGAAACGCTCCAGCAGCCTTGCTTCCAAGGGCGCCGAAGATGCCCGATTGCAGCTCCACGCCATCCTCGACGCGGCGGCCGCGGAGCGCGCGACCGTCATCACGCGACGTGGGCGGGAAGTCGCGGCAGTGGGCCCGGTTTCGGCGATCAAGGCCGCCAGGCCGGTCTCGCTACTGACGCTGGCCGGCAGGTGGTCCAGCCTCCCCGGCCCCGGCTGCTGCTGGCGGCCGGCGCAAAAAACGGTCAAGATCCACATTCACCCAGTCCTTGGAAGGATGCAATCGGCATGGCATTCGTAACGAGCAGGAAACGCCTGCCCGAAAGCGCGCGGCCTTGGGCCGTGTCGCTCCTGCTCGGCGGCCTGCTTCTGGTCGCCGCTGCTGCGGATGCGGGCGACCTCGTGGTGGTTTCGCAGCGCGATCTGCCGCAGTACTGGGTCTCCGAGGGCCGCACGCTGGCCAAGCTGACCGTGGATGGCAGGTTGCGCATTGGCTACGGTTGCGTGGCCTTGCCAGTGATCATCGAGCCGTCGGGCCGGGTGAAGCCCGCGGGCGGCCTGCTGCTATGGGTACGATCGCCACCGCCACGACGCACGGTCACGGCGGATTTCATCGCCGCCAACGCGGCCAGGATGCTGCCCACCTACCGGCTGGCGGGCGCTCGGCGTCCGGATGCCGCCATCTATACGGCCCTGTCGATTCCCGTGCTGGACGTGGCGCTGGAGCGGCAACTCGGGCCGGAGCGGACGGCCGACCTCATCGAGCGGCTCAGCCAGACCTGCAGGGTCGATGACCTTGCCGCCCTGCACGAGGAGGCTGGCGGCAAGGTGGTCGAGCGCCTGTTGCCCGAGGATCCGGCGACGTTCCTCCAGCAGTGAGCCGGCCAGGCGCTTGCGCCCGTCCTGCCGGACGAAGGCGCTGGCGAACGCGATCGATCGTCGCGTGCGGGGGTGCGGAAGGGCGAATCGCAACCCCCTGGCGCGGACCCTCAGCGCGCGTCGACGAAATCGCCGCTCTGGATCTGCCGCGGGTGGTCGGCGAACGGCAGCTCGATGTCGTCGAAGGCGATCGGCAGGCCGGCGCAGCGCAGCACCTCGGGCGCGTCGCAGGCGTGGAAGTGCAGGTGCGGCTCGGTGGAGCTGCCGGAGTTGCCGACCGCGCCCAGCGGCTCGCCGCGGGCGACCGCCTGGCCGGCGCGCACGCGTACGCTGCCCGGGGCGAGGTGGGCGTAGACCGTGTACACGCCGTCGGCATGGCGCAGCAGCACGTGGTTGCCGACCATGTCCCCGCCGCCGCCGGCCAGGGCGGCGTCCTGGAAGGCCATCACCCGGGCCATCTGCGCCTCGACCGGCTCGCCGGGCCGGCGCAGCAGCTCGAGGCTGTCGGGCAGGTCGTCGCGCACCGCCACCACCTCGCCGTCGGCGGCGGCCAGCGCCGGCTGGCCGTAGGCGTGGTAGTGGCGCATCCGCGTGCCGTCGCCGCGGTGGCTGCGGCCGTCCTTGCCGATGCGGATCAGGTCCAGGGCGAACTCCTGCGGCACCGCCCAGCGATGGTGGCTGTGCGGCGTGGTCGCGGCGCCGACGAACCAGCGGCCGCGGGCGGGGAAGCCGAAGGCGCCGGGCGCGGCGCCATGGCGGATCGGCAGCTCGCCGATCGCGGGTTCGCTGCCGTCGTCGAAGCGGGCCGTCACCCGCAGGCGGTCGGGCTGCCCGGCGTAGGCGAAGAACCGGGTCGGCAGGTACAGGGCCTCGCCCGGATCCAGCAGCGGATCGTCCGAGACCGTGGTGCCCTCGCCCAGCAGGTCGGTGCCGCCGAACTGGAAGTCCACGGCCTGCATCATGCCGCTGCCTGCCAGGGCGCCGCCCTGGCGGGCCACGGCGGCCAGCCGCTGCCCGCCCAGGAACTGCGATTGCAGCAGCTCCTCGCCGTCCAGCAGGTCGAAGCGCACCTCGACGACGGTGCGTGGCCCGGCACCGCGCTGGACGATGGCGGCATTGGCCAGGACCAGGTTGTTGAGGCCCCGTGCGGCCTCGGTCTGCTGGGCCCAGAGGGCCTGGCCCGGGTAGAAGCGGATCTCGGCCGCCTGGCCGACGGAGGCCAGCGGCAGGGCGGCAAGGAGCAGGGCAAGGGCTCGGACGGTCATGGTGGGCTCCGGGGGCTGCGGCGTTTCGAAGGGGGACGGGCAGGGCGGCGGTGCGGTGCGCTGGCTGCGGCATCGGGACGCTGGCGCGCCGGCGCCAGCAGGAACTGCAGGGTGGCCAGTCGGTCGCGCCGCGGCGTGCGCACGCTCGACAGCAGGGTGGTCAGTTCCGCCAGCAGGGCATTGCAGCGCTCCAGCTCGGCGGCGCTCAGCCAGCCCTTGCAGCGGCCGGCCCACAGCTCGCGCCGGGGACCGGCGACGACGCAGCCGGGGTCCTTGCTTGCGGCGCTGAAGTCGCGATGCGCCGAGCGCAGCATGTTGCCGACCAGGGCCTCCAGGGCCGCGCGCGTCTTGCCGTCGCGGCGGCGGTAGTCCAGCTGCAGGCGCCGGTCCGGGCGCGCCGTCGCGTACAGCGCCTCGCTGCGCCCGCCCTGGACGCGGTCCTCGGGCAGGCGTACCAGCAGGCCGACCTCGAGCAGGGCGCGCACGTGGTAGTAGAGCGCGTCCGGTTCCCGGGACAGGTGCCGGGCCAGCTCGGGCACCGAGGCACGGCCCAGGGCCTGCACGGTGTCGACGATGTCCTGGCGCACCGTCGAGGCCAGCGCGCGGAGCTGGTCGGGACGGTCGACGGGATGGGGGACGTAGCGGGCGGTCCGGCGTGTCATGGGTGAAGAATGTGCTCTGTTGTTCACCCGGGTGCATGGCCCGCAAGTCATGCCCGGGGCGCCGCGCCGGACCGGTCCGTTTTGTGGCCGGCGCGGGCATGTGTACACTGCGCGCCATGTGCCGGGGCGTCCTGCGCCTCCTGCGATCGCCTTCGAAATGCGTGCCGTCGCCTGGGGTGCGCCAAACCCTGGGAGAGGACCGATGATCGATTTCCGCGGATCCGCCGCCGTCGCGTTGCGCGCCTGCGCAGGCGCCGCCCTGTTCTGGATCCTGTCGCTGGCGCAGCCGCTGGCCGCGCAGGCGCCGGTGGTCGAGCAGCACCGGATGAACCTGGGCGGCCCGTCGGGCCAGTACACGGACTGGGGACGCAGCGGTATCGAGGGCTTCGCCGGCCTGCGCGCCACCGTCGAGATCCAGCGCACCCACGGCCGGCCGCGCGACCAGTGGTCGGCCCTGGCCCGCATCAACCTGTCCGATGTCGCCACCGGCGACGCCGAGCGGCCGATGCTGTCGCTGATGCTGATCGCCGACCGGCGCACCGACCGGATATCCGCGGTGGTGGTCCCGGTCGGTGGCGGCGAGCGCCTTCGCCTGGCGTTCGAGGGCGCGGTCGGCCAGCCGGTCGACGTCGAGTTCCGGATGACCGGCAACAGCGCGCTCGGCCTCAGGGTCGGTGACAGCCGGCACAGCCTCGAGCTGCCCCCGGGCTTCCGGGTCCACACCGTCACCGCCGTGGGATCGGGGGTGGACGTGCGCTTCGATCCCTTCGAGCTGTTGCTGGACCGCTGAGCGGGGGCCCGGTACGCCGGAGGGCAGCGCGATCCCGGAGATCCGGGCGATCGCGCGTAGGTTGCCCGCGGCTGCCCCGATGCGTGGTTCCCCGGTGCGCAGGCGCCGGGCCGGGCGGCGCACCGGTCGATGCCCGTCCCGGGTCAGGGGGCGTGCCGGCCGCCGCCCTCGAAGCCGTCGGCGAACAGGGCATCGCCGCGGCCCAGGCGCTCGCCGCGCAGGCGCGCCAGCAGCGCGCTTTCGCCGTTGGGCTGGCTGCGTCCCCAGGCCGGCACGTCGACGACCGGCACCGGCGCGCCCAGGGCGACGCCCTGAGCATCGGCGGCGTGCCAGCCGACCGCCAGCAGGCCATCGGGGGCGAACGCCAGGCCGACCACGCGGGTGTTGTCGCCGCCGGCGCCGGTGGCCTGGTCCCAGGCGCCGCTGAGCAGCGAGCTGTAGCGCAACCCCGACAGGTCGGGCGTGTAGACGCGCACGAAGTGGTTCCAGGCGCCGACCGGCGGGTTGGGCTGGTTGGGCCGCGGCATGGTCTGGTGGGCATCGAGGGTGGTGATCGTGCGCCGGCCCTTGCAGGCCACCGCGACCGCGCCGTCCGGCCCGACCGCGAGGCCGCCGCCGAAGCCGGCGTCGGCGCCGCAGCGGGTGGTGTTGACGTTGGGCCAGCCGGCGTTGGGATTGGGCCAGCCGCCCAGCAGCGGGTCCGGATGCGGGGCCCCGTAGTTGGTGCTGCCCTCCACGTACTCGGCGACGTAGCTGGCGTTGCGGACCCGGCCGTCGGCCAGCCCGAAGCTGCCGAGCCAGCTGATGTGGATGTTGCCGTTGGTGCCGGTGAACTGGTTCTGGAAGCCGTTGCCGCCGGGATTCAGGGCGATCGCGTTGCCCCGCCAGAGGTTGTCTACGGCATTGCCGTGGCTGCGCGCGAGCATCACCAGGCGGTCGATGGCGTAGTCGATGGCCAGGCCGTCGACGTACTGGTCGGGCGGCGAGTTGGCGGCGGTCTCGCGGTACAGGCGGTCCCACCAGCGCAGCGCGCCGTCGGCGCCCATCGCGACGATCGCCGGTTCGAAGTCGGGGTTGCCGCCGGGCAAGACGGACTGCGTGGCGTAGCCGAAGTAGATGGCGTTGTCGCGGCGGTCGACGGCGATCGCGCCGACCCGCTGGGTGCGCGCGGCGACCGCGCGGTAGCCGGTGTAGCCGGGCATGGTGTTCGGGCACGTGCCGGTGCCGCTCAGCGCGCAGGGACCGGCGTGGTAGTAGTCGTCGGGAAAGCGGCCCTGGCGGCCCGGGTTGCCGTTGCCGTCGATGGCCAGGGCGGCGTGGTCGGCGGCGCTGGTGGAGCGCAGGCTGCCGCGCCGGTTGGCCTTCATGACGAGGGCGCTGTAGCGCAGCGGCTGGGCGGTGCCGTGGGGGTAGCTGGAGGCCGGGGTGCCGGTCCACTCGCCGCCGTCGTGCCAGTGCGCGTGCCAGTGCTCGACCACGGCGCGCGCGCCGCTGGCGTCGATCTTCTCGATCGCTGCCCACTGGGTGTCGAAGCCGCGCCCGACCGCGTGCACCACCGCGCCGTCGCCGCCGACGTCCCAGGGCTGGCGTTCCTTGTGGTCGCCGCTGGCGCGCACGTTGTGCACGAACACCGTGGCGGTGGGCGGCGCGTCGACGAAGTTGCCGTCCAGGCGCGCCAGGTAGTAGCCGTCGATGCTCGCGCCGTCTCGGCTGCCCGACACGTAGAGCTGGCCGGTGGCGGCGCCGGGCAGTCCGGTGCTGCGGATCCGGAACACGTCGCGGGCGGTGCCGGGCGGGAAATGCACCACCCGCAGCGGCGTGCCGAGGTCGGCGGACAGGTGGAGCAGGAAGGCGACCTGGCCGGTGGCGGCGGAATCCAGGCCGGTCACCGCGAGCTGGGTGCGCGGCACCGAGGGCGGCAGCCAGTCCAGCGAGCGCGCCTGGCCGGCGACCAGCACGCTGCCGTCGGACAGCCGGTGCACGTCGTGGAAGCGCTCGCGGGCGCCGTCGCCGGCGTAGAAGACCCGGTTCTGGGCGGCCAGCGGCGCCGTCGCGGCCAGCGCCATCGCCAGGGCCGTGAGGAGCAGCCGCAGCCGGCGGGTCAGGCCCGAGGTCGCCGGAACCCGGCCGCCGGCGGGCCGAGCGGTGTGCCGGCGTCCGGATGCCGGCGCTGTCGATGTCATGCGCGCGTCTCCCCCGTGCTGACGATGGCGCGTGCCGGGCCTGCCCCGCCGCGCGTTGTGGACACTAGCGCACCCGACGGCCCGTCGTCCGTGACCGCGCGCGTGAAGGCGGCCGCCGCGGCCGCGCCGGTGCGGGGCCGGCGGTGGCGCGCTCCGACGATCCCGGACGACGCGCTGCGTCGCCGCCGGGCGGCGGCGGGTGCGCGAAGCGCCCGCGCGCAAGGTAGGCTGCGGCCTGCGCAGCGCGCCACACAGGACGCATCGAACGTGAAACCGGACCGCCACCCGCCCGCCCGCCGCCTGCGCACCGTCGTCCGGGCCGTGGCGGCCGCCGCCGTCGTGCTCGCCCTGGCCGGGCTGGCCTACCAGCAGCTGGCCGAGCGCCGCGATGCGCAGCGCTTCCCGCCGCCCGGCCGCCTGGTCGACATCGGCGGCCATCGCCTGCACCTGCTGTGCGCGGGCACCGGCACCCCGACCGTGCTGCTCGAGGCGGGCCTGGGCAACGACGTCAACCACTGGTCGGGGCTGTTCGAGGCGCTGGCCGGGGAGGGCCGCGTGTGCGCCTACGATCGCGCCGGCCTGGGCTGGAGCGAGGCCGGCCCGATGCCGCGCACGCCGGCGCGGCTGGCCGACGAAACCGCGCGCCTGCTGGCGGCCTCCGGCGAGGCGGCACCGTTCGTGCTGGTCGGCCACTCCAATGGCGGCGCCCATGTGCGCCTGCTGGCGCAGGCGCGACCGGGCGAGATCGCCGGCATGGTGCTGGTCGACCCCAACGCGCCGCATCCGGACGGCTGTCCGCCGATGCCGTTCGCGACCCGTGCCGGCTTCGGCACGCTGGCGGCGCTGGCCGGGTTCGGTCTGCCGCGCCTGCTCCTGCCGACCCTGTTTCCGCTGGAGCGCTCGGCCCTGCCGGCGCAGGCGCGCACCACCCACGGCGCCCTGCGTGCCCGCACCGCCGCCCTGCGTGCGGTCTGGTCCGAGGCGCGCGCCGGCTGCGACCTGGTCGCGGCCGCGGAGGCTGTGCCCTGGCCGGCCGGCGTGCCGGTCGAGGTGCTCAGCGCAGGCCGCCGCCCCCCGCAGCTGGCCTGGGTGCCGCAGGCGCACCGGGCCATGGCCCAGGCCGCCGGCGGTCGCTGGACGGAAGTGGCCGGTGCCGGCCACTGGATCCAGCTGGAACAGCCGGAGGCGGTGCTGGCGGCGATCAGGCGGGTCCGCAGCGCCCCTGCCGGGAATTGAGCCCGACCAGCGTCGAGGGTGAGACTGGCCGAGACGAGGCGATGGTCCAGTCCTGCGCGGCCCGGCGCAGGCCCGATGGCGGTGCGGTGCGCTCGGTCCGGCGGACCGGTGACCGCTAGACTCTCCGGGCGCCGGGCACCGCCGGCCGGGAGGACCCACTTGGCGATGACCTGCAGATCAACACGGTATCCGGCGCTGGCCGCCCTGCTGGTGGCGCAGTCGGTGGTCGCCCAGCCGCAGATCGTCTTTGTCCCGCTGACGCCGACCAGCGTCGCCGTGCCGCTGAACGCGACCGCGACCGTGGCCTACGAGGTGCGCAACACCACGTCGTTGCCGCGCCAGCTGGTGATGGTGCCGATCCCGGGCGTCGTGCAGCTCGAGCAGGGCCCCGGGCGCTGCACGCCGGCGGTACCGGTGCCGGCCAACGGCAACTGCGTGCTCGAACTGCTGCTGCAAGGGTCCGCCCTGCCGGCCGCCGGGGTGTCGGGCGGCCCGGTGATGTGCATCGGCGGCAATCCCAACCAGTGCTTCCAGCCCAGCGCCGCGAACGCCCTGCAGATCACGGTGGCCGCACCCCTGCTCGCGAACCTCGAGGCGCTGCCGGCGAGCCTGGCGTTCCCGGCCGGCGGCAGCGGCGCGCTGACGGTGCTGCACCTGGGCGAGCCGGCGGTGGTGGTCGAGAACCTGCGCGTGGTGGTGCCCGGGGGCGTCGACATCGACGTCGACCTGGCCTCGTGTGCCGGGTCGCTGTTCCCGGGTGGCGACTGCACCCTGGTGCTCTCGGCGCAGCAACCGCAGGCGGGCGTGCTGCTGTCCGTTGAGGGCGACCATTCGGTGCCGGTGCCGGTCGAGGTCACCGTCACCGATGTCCTGTTCGCGGACGGTTTCGACTCCTGACTCCATCCCTGGTCGGCCCGCCGGCCTCGCCGCGCCCCGCCGGCGGTGGACAGGCACGCTGGCGCCCGGGCGGGCCCCTCAGCCGCCGAAACCGTCGGCGAACAGCAGGTCGGCGAATTCCTTCTCGAAGGCGCCGAGGTCGGCGTGGGCGTTCGGGCCCAGCCGGTTGGGCACGGTCGGATCGTCGACGCTGCCGTGGCCGACCAGGTCCGGGCCGCCCATCTCGCTGTCGAGCAGCTGGCTGGTGTCGCAGGCGTCGATGGCGGCGTCGCCGGCCGCGGGCCGGTAGTCCAGGGCCGCGCGCGAGACGAAGGCGTAGGGCGGCGTGCGCGGCAGGGCGCGGGTGCCGATGCCGGAGAACGGCGGCGCCATCAGGCAATCGCCATCCACGGGCGCCACCGAGAACACCGGCGTCACGCCGCTCCCCGGCTCGATGATCGAGGAGCGCAACACCAGCGGCTGCGCCGAAGGCCCGTTGTAGATCTCGAAGCGGCTGCCGGAGGCCACCGGGGCGAGCACGTTGTCGGCCAGGGTCAGGTGCTGCATGTGCACCTGGTTGGGGCCGGCGCCCAGGAACAGCGTGGCGCAGGGCGAGTTCGTGCTCGCCGTGCCGGTGCACTGGTTGCCGGCCAGCACCATCGAATCCAGCCAGATCCGGTTCACCGGGGCCGGCACGTTGGCGATGCTGCCCGAATGGATGGCGGCGCCGCCGCCGTCGGTGCTGCGGTTGCCGGCGACCAGCAGCTGGCCCAGGCGCAGCTGGCCGTGCATGACCATCACCGCGCCGCCGGTGCGGGCGACGTTGCCGGTCAGCGCGTTGCAGCCGTAGCGGCCCTCGCAGTTGCGAAGCCAGCCGGGCAGGAAGGTCAGGCGGCGCTGCATCTGCGCGCTGGCGCCGCTGCCGACCTGGTTGCCGTACAGGTACAGGCCGCCGCCGGAGCCGGCGGCGACGTTGTCGCGGATGGTGGCCTCGGTGGCACTGAAGCTGGTGTTGCCGAACAGGGCGACGCCGCCGCCGTGGCCGTCGCTGACGTTGTCGGCGAGCAGCAGGCCGGTCGGCACCGGCATGCCCGGCTCGCCGTTCAGCCAGCCGACCTCCACCGACGAGGCGCTGGTGGCGCCGCCGCTCGCGTAGATGCCGCCGCCGGCGTTCTCCCAGCCATTGGCGCTGCCGTTGGCGGCGTTGTGGACGATCGCGACCCGGTCGTTGTCCAGACGCAGCGTGGCGCGCTCGCCGACGTAGATGCCGCCGCCCAGCATCGCCTCGTTGTGGTCGATCTCGCTGCGCGGGGTGCCGCCATGGATGGCCATCACCGAGCTGCCGGTCACCGCCAGGCCGCCGCCCAGGCGCGCCCGGTTGAACATCACCCGCGTGCTGCGCAGCACCGCCACGCCGCCGTTGAGCCAGACGCCGCCGCCGACCACGAAATCGCCGTTGACCACGCCGTGGCGGCCGCCGTTGGTGATCGCCAGCTGGCGCAGCTCCACCTGGCGGCCGTTGCCGATGTAGAACACGGTGTCCTGGCCGTTGCCGACCACCAGCGACTGGTTGCCGGGGCTGGGCGAGACCACGCCGCAGGCCAGGTAGCCGCCGGCGATCAGCACGTCGGTGTGCTCGATGTGGAAGCGGGCCTGGGTGGTCTGCACGCCCACCGTCAGGCGGATCTCGTCGTGCCCGGGGCCGTTGGCGGCCGCCGCCGCCAGCGCGGCGGCCAGGGTGGCATGGGTGCAATGGACGTCGCTGCCGACCCGGAACACCTCGGCGCGGGCGGCGGGCACCAGGGCGAGCGCGATCGTCAGAAGCAGGGCGGACAGGCGGTGCGTCATGGCGGCGGTTTCCGGACAGTGGCACTCCTGGAAACGCGAGACGGGTCCGGAAACCCTCACCGCGGCGGCGGGCCGCTCTTCGACCCCTGGCGGGCATCCGACGTCCAATGCCTTCATGGGTCGGGCAGGTCCTCACGTCGGTCGCCGCCAGCCGGTCGTTCACGAGGGCGGATCGGTGCCCGATGGGGGGGCGGATGGCGCCTGCGAACGCCGGTCCGGGCGGTGGAAGGACCGTCCGAAACCGCCCGCAACGTTCCGCAACTCATTGACAAGAAATAAAAAAGGTCGTCCGAAATCAGCGGAAACGCGCTTGTCAGGCGGCCGGTGGGCAGGCGCGCCGACAGTGCCGGCACAGGCGTCGGGCCATGGGGGTCCGAACCGGACCGGAGCACTCGCCATGACCGCCCGTCTCCTTGTCGCCGCTTCTCCGTCCCAGGCCACCCCGCCGCGAGGAGAAGGCCGCGACCATGCGTGCCCCGACTGTCCTGGTTCGCGTCCCTGCCGGTCCTGGGCTGCGGGCTCGCCGGCGCCGTCCGCGCTGCGCCGGTCGTCCACTGCGTCGGCACCGTCCAGGAGCTGCGCAATGCGGTGGCGGCCAGCAACGCGACCTGGCAGGCCTTCGACCTGCGCATACGCAGCGGTTGCTACGCCCTGACCCAGGACGGCTCGCATACCCATGCCCCCAGGTTCTGTCGCCACTCCTACGACTTCGCTCCGCCCGAGCACCGCAGCTTCCGCATCTCCGGTGCCTGGAACGCCGGTTGCACCCAGCAGGCCGAACAGGTCACCGCGGTCAACAGCACGGTGCTCGACGGCCAGGATGCGGTTGGCGTGTTCCTGTTCATGGGACTGTCGGCGACCAATCCGATCAGCCAGATCAGCACCGTCGGGGTCGACCGCATCCAGATCGCGCGGGGCTGGTCGATCCATGCCAACCCCCTGCTCAGGTTCTCGGGCTGCTTCGCCTATGGCCTCGAAGGGGGCAACAGCGATCCCGACGTGCAGTCGAACTTCGCCTTCGAATTCGACCGCGTGCGCATGGAGCTGTGCGAATACGGCGGCCTGACGCTGGACAGCCACACGGGCGAAAGCGTGCGCAACTCCTACTTCCTGGGCAACACCGGCCCGTCCGCCTCGGCCCTGGTCCTCAGCTCCGACCGGGCCGGTGCGACGGTCTGCAACAACACCTTCCGGAACAACGTGCTGACCGGCACCAGCCAGGCCGCAACGGTCAGGCTGCGGGGGTCGCCCTGGAAGTACTTCAGCAACAACCTGGTCGCCGAGAACGCGCACCCGGCCGGCGCGGTGGCCACCGACCTGTTCGCCGATGGCACCACCTTCGTCCGCAACAACCGGCTGGTCCATGTCGTGGGCGACCTGGGTTCGCTCCCGTTCCTGCTCCACAACACGCAGGTGGCCCCCGGCTTCCTGAACGCCTGGAATCCGCGGCTGTCGCTTGGCTCGGCCCTGTGCGACCTCGGACACACGGCGGCGCACCATCCCGGGGTCGGCAGCTGGGACGTCGACGGCAACGTCCGGGTGCAAGGTGCCGCCGTGGACATCGGCGCCCACGAGCTCGAGCCGCTGGCCCCGCCGCCGGTCGACGCGGTCTTCGCCAACGGCTTCGACTAGGCGCCTGCGCGGTGCCGCTCGCGACAGCCGTCGCCGCGAACCGTCTCGGACGCATGGACCGGCGGACCGCCGGGCGGGCCCGCCGTCGCCCGGTCGCCAGGCTGCCCCGGGACAGCGCTCCAGGGCGGGCTGCCCGGCGGCCTGCGGCGGCTCCGCCCCGTCCCGCGCCGCCGACTGCGGGCGTCGACGGCACGGGTGCCCCGCGGTCTCAGCAGACCTCGAAGTCCAGGCGCACCGGCACCGAGTTGGAGACGATGTCGTAGACCGGCGAGAAGGTCGCCAGCTCCTGGAGCTGTTCCGGCGTCGCGCGGGTGGCCACGCGCATGCGCACGCGGATGCCGCTGTAGCCCTTGCGGACCTCGCCGGAGATGCCCAGGAAGCCGCGCAGGTCGAGGTCGCCTTCCAGCGAGGACCGGATCGACTCGATGCCGATGCCGCGCGCCGCCGCGTGGTAGGCCACCGTGGTGGTGAGGCAGGCGGCCAGGGCGTGCAGCACGTACTCGACCGGATTGGCGCCGCGGTCCTCGCCGAGCAGCACCGGCGGTTCGTCGGCGTCGAGCACGAACGGCGCAGTGCGGGTGTTGTCCTCCTCGCCGCAGGCGACGAAGCCCTGGATGGTCGAGCGGTTGTGGCCGCCGTCGAGCCAGCGGTTCTCCGCGCGGAAACGGAAATCCGCGAGGGCGGGGTCGGCCTTGACGGCATCGATGGTCGCGTACAGGGCGGTGACGTTGACGCCGTTGCGGACGGTGTCGGGCGTGGCGAGGGTGGATTGCATGTTCATGGTGCTCCTTCGATGATGGCTGGGACGCCGGCCCCGCAGGTGGGCGAGGCCCGGCGTGCGGCCATCCTGGAGCGCGCAGGCCGCAGCCATAAGCGGGAAACGGGCCGTGAACGGTCCGTTCGTGCCACTTCCGGAGAACGCCATGGCCCACGCTGTGCGGGATCCCATCGAGGTGCTGATCCTCGCCATTCCCGAGACCGCCGGCTCGGCCCTGTACGGGATGGTCGATGTCCTGTCGGCGGCCGGCACGATCTGGGAGACGCTGGCCGGCGCCGTGCCCGGACAGCCCCTGTTCCGGGTGCGGATCGTGTCCCCGGAGCCTTCGCCCTTCGTCTGCGGAAACGGGATTCCGGTCGCACCAGCGCTGGCCGTGGGGGAGGATCCGGAAGCCCGCATCGTCATCGTGCCGGAGATCTGGCTGGCGCCGGAGGCCTCCCTGGCCGGGCGCCATCCGGCCCTGATGGACTGGCTGCGGCGTCGCCACCGCGCCGGCACCGTGCTGTATTCGGCCTGCTCGGGTTCCATCCTGCTGGCCGAGGCCGGCCTGCTCGACGGCTGCGAGGCGACCTCGCACTGGGGCTATGAGGGCCTGTTCCGGCGCGACTATCCCAAGGTCCGCTTCCGCCCGGAACCCAACCTGGCGTTCGCCGATCCGGCGGGGCGAGTGGTCACCGCCGGCGGCACCAGCTCGTGGCACGACCTGGCCCTGCACATCATCGCCCGACACGGCAGCCCGGCCGAGGCGCTGCGGATCGCCCAGGTGTACCTGCTCAAGTGGCATGCCGAGGGCCAGCTTCCCTACGCCGCCCTGGTCCGGCGCGGCCCGCATGGCGATGCCGTGGTGCGCCGTTGCGAGGATCTGCTGGAGGCGCACAGCCGCGAGCCCGGCGCGATCGAGCGGGTGGTGCACGCATCGGGCATTCCGGAGCGGACCTTGAAGCGCCGGTTCAAGGCCGCGACCGGCGTGTCGCTGATCGAGCGCCTGCAGGACCTCCGCGTCGAGCGTGCGAAGCGCTTGCTGGAGGCGGGCGAGCTGGCGGTCGAGGCGATCAGCGCCGAGGTCGGCTACGAGGACGCCTCGTTCTTCCGGCGCCTGTTCCGGCGCCGCACCGGGGTCGGCCCGAGCGACTACCGTCGCATGTTCCGGCCGGTCGCCGCCGCCGGCATGAATGCCTGCCCGCGGGTCGGGGGAAAAGTGCCGGGAGGGTCGCGGTGGCCCGCGCCGGCGGGGCGCCTGCGGTCGTGAGCGCGGGCTGCCGGACACCGATGGCGACGGGCGGGCGGGGCAGGGCGGGCGAAGCCGTGCCGAAGACGGCCTGCCTTCGATGCCGTTCAGGCCGGGCCGGGCACAGTTGCAGGCCCTTCTCCGAACGGAGCGCGCCATGACCTCGAAGCAGCGCATTGCCATCCTGGCCACCCATGGCTTCGAGCAGTCCGAACTGCTCGATCCCCGCGACACCCTGCGCAAGGCCGGATACCCGGTCGACGTGGTCTCGCCCGAATCGGGCCGGATCCGCGGCTGGAAGGGCAAGGACTGGGGCGACGCGGTCGAGGTCGACGTCGCGCTCGCCGACGCCTCACCGGACGACTACGCGGCGCTGGTGCTGCCCGGCGGCGTGATCAACCCCGACCTTCTGCGCGCCGAGCCGGCCGCGGTCGAGTTCATCCGCGCCTTCGACCGGGCGCGCAAGCCGCTGGCGGCGATCTGCCACGGTCCCTGGCTGCTGGTCGAGGCCGGCGCCGCCAAGGGTCGGCAGATGACGTCCTACCGCTCGATCCGCACCGACGTGGAGAATGCCGGCGCGCGCTGGAAGGACGCCGAGGTGGTGGTCGACGGCCATGTCATCACCAGCCGCAAGCCCGACGACCTGCCGGCGTTCGGCCAGGCGGTGCTGGACGCCCTGGGCGGCTGAGGCCGCGACCGGGGCCCGCGCCCTGGCCGCATCCCGACGGCAGGGGGCGGGCGGCTGGCCCGCCCCCTGTCGCGTGGCAGTTCGGAACGCCAGCGCGCCGGTCAGCCCAGGTCGAGCACCGGCTGGAAACCGCCGAAGATCATCCGCATTCCGTCGAACGGCATCGGGTTGAGCTTCGGGTCCATGCGCGGGTCGTCCATCATCTTCGCCATGCCGGCGTCGCGGGTGGCCTTGTCCGGCCACTCGATCCACGAGAACACGACGGTCTCGTCCTCGCGCGCCTGCACGGCGCGCTGGAAGTCGGTCTGCTTGCCGGCCGGCACGTCGTCGCCCCAGCACTAGACCACCCGGGTCGCGCCGTACTCGACGAACACCGGGTCGAAGCGGCGGGCATGGTCGATGAACGCCTGCCGGTTGGCGGTGGGCACCGCGATGACGAAGCCGTCGATGTAGCTCATGGAGCACCCTCCTGGTCGTGGCAGGGCAGGTTCACACCGGTTGGACCGGCGCGCAACGGGCGAGGTCAGCGGCCGCGCTCGCGCGCCGCCAGCCAGCGGTCGAGCTCGCCGGCGAAGGCCTGGCGGTCGCGCGCGTGGAAGGCCGCCGGCCCGCCGGTCTGGACGCCGGCGCCGCGCAGCTCGTCCATGAAGTTGCGCATCGACAGCCGCTCGGCGATGTTCTCGGGCGTGTAGCGCTCGCCGCGCGGGTTCAGCGCCACGGCGCCCTTTGCCAGCACCCGGGCGGCGAGCGGGATGTCCTGGGTCACCACCAGGTCGCCGGCCTGGGCGCGCTCGGCGATGGCGTCGTCGGCGACGTCGTAGCCGCCCTGCACCTGCAGGGCGCGGATGTGCCGGGACGGCGGCGTGCGCAGCCACTGGTTGGCGACCAGGGTGACCTGGACGCCGGTCCGTTCGGCGGCGCGGAACAGGATCTCCCTGACCGGTCCCGGGCAGGCATCGGCGTCGACCCAGATCCGCGGATCGGCCGTGCCCGCGTCGCTCATTCCGCGGCGTCGGTCGGTGCCGGCGCGGCCGGCTTGGCCGCCTCGCGCTCGGCGCGTTTCTTCGCCTCCTTCTCGTCCTTCTTCTTCTGCTTGGCCAGCTCGCGCTGGCGCTTCTCGAAGGAATAATTTGGCTTGGCCATGGGTGCTCGCTGGATGGACAGGACGCCAGTGTACGGAAACGGCGGCAGGCTGGCTGGAATGACCGCAGGAACGGCGCGGTCCGCGGGGGCGTGGGCGGCCCCGGAGCGACGCAGGCGCGGTTTGTACGCTGGCGTCGGATCGGGGGTCGATGGCGTGCCGGCAGTCACTCGCGTCCCGGCGCCCGAGTCCGACCGCCCTTGACCGGCGCCGGTGGCGCCGTGCCGAACGCCCCCCGCCATCCCCTGAAGCTGCCCACGGGGCCGCGGGGCGTTGCGCTATGATCGGCGCGGCTGCCTGGGAGGGGCGCGATGGGGGCAATTCGAGGCGGGCTGCTCCTGCTGCTGGCGGCGTCGTCGATGCCGCTCGCCGCCGGCAGCGTGTCCGGGCGCATCGAGCTGTTCGCCGAGCAGCGCGCGCTGCGCGCCGAGGAGGCGCGCGAGGCCGTGGTCTACTTCCGGCCGCGCAGCCCGGTGGCCGTGGAGCCGCTCGCCGAGGTCACCGTGATGACCACGCGGCGCAAGCGCTTCCAGCCGCGCACCCTGGCCGTCACCGTCGGCAGCCGGGTTCGCTTCCCCAACGAGGACCCGATCCTCCACAACGTCTTCTCGTCCTCGGCCGGCAACGCCTTCGACGTCGGCCTGCTCGGCGTCGGCGAACACGGCGAGGTGGTCTTCGACCGGGCCGGCTACGTGCGCATCTACTGCAACGTCCACCACGCGATGGTGGGCCACCTGCTGGTGCTGGACACGCCGCACTTCACCCGCCCCGACGCCCTCGGCGGATTCCGCCTGGACGGCCTGCCGGCGGGCCCCGGTGAACTGGTGGTCTGGCACGACCGGGCGCGACCCTGGCGGCAGCAGGTCGACCCGGGCCAGGCGCCGGCGGCGATCGCCGTGCGCATGGAGCTGTCGCAGCGGCGGGTGCCGCCGCACATGAACAAGTTCGGGCGGCCCTACGAGGCCGCGCCGCGGAGCGGCTACTGATGGCCCGCCTGCCGACGCCGCCGCTGTGGCTGCGCATATTCGCGCTCAGCGCCCTGCTGGTGATCCTGGTCGCGGCCACCGCGCTGGCGGTGGCCTGGAGCCAGGGCCGACGCATCGCCGGCCAGGAGCTGTCCCAGGCGCTGGCCACCAGCGTCGCCGTGCAGCGCGAGTTCGAGCAGCGCCGGCTGGAGCAGTTGCAGTTCATGGTCCAGCAGCTCGCCGCCGACGCCAGCTTCGTCAGCTACATCGTCGACGCCGGCGCGGTCGCCTTCGGCCTGGACGGCCAGGCGGCTGCCGGGGGGCTTTCCGTGCGCGACCTGCTGCTGGAGCGTCGCGAGGTCTACGCTTTCGACCTCGCGATCGTGCTCGACGACCAGGCGGTGGCCCTGGCCCGCACCGACAGCGCCGAGTTCTTCGCCGACGACCTGCGCGAGGATCCGCTGATCGGCGCGGCCTTCGACGCGTTGACCCCGTTCAGCGGCTATTGGCGCCTCGACGACGTGCTCTACCAGGCGGCGATCGTGCCCCTGCAGCAGGACCAGGACCTGGTCGGCTTCCTGCTGCTGGCGCTGCGCGTCGACGACGCCTATGCGGCGCGTATCGCCGCGGTCAGCGGCGCCGAGATCGCCTTCCTCCTGGACCTCCCCCCCGGGCGCGTGGTCGCCGCTTCGGTGGCGCCCGCGATCGCCGCCCGCCTGCCGGAGGCGCTGGCGGCGGCGACGCCGTCGACGCTGGCCGCCGGTGGTCCCGGTCGCCTGGAGCTGCAACTCGGCGACCAGGCCTGGGTCGGCCAGCTCATGGCGACCGCCGACGACACTGCGCCGGCGCTGGGACAGGTGCTGACCCTGGCGTCGGCCCGGGCGGCGACCGCCGGCTTCCGGCGCCTGCTCGACTCCGTCCTGCTGGCCGGCCTGGCGTCGCTGGCGCTGGCGCTGCTGCTTTCCCTGCTGCTGTCCAAGGGCGTGCTGCGCCCGCTGCGGCGGCTCGCCGAGGCCACCGAATCGGCGGTGGCGGGCAACTACCGTGCCGACGTCGCGCTGCGCGGGCGCGACGAGCTGGGTCGACTGTCGCGGGCCATCGACGGCCTGCTGGCCAGCCTGCGCGAGCGCAGCGACATCGAGCGCTATCTCGGCGACCTGGCGCAGGCCCTGCCGGAGTCGGGCGAGCCGGCGCCCCCGGAGGCGTCGACCCGTGCCGACGCCCGCGCCGTGGACGCCGTGCTGCTCGCGCTGCGGCTGCCGGTCCGGCCGGATGCGGAGCCGGCCGCCCAGGCGCTGGCAGCCAGCCAGGCGCTGCTGCGGGCGGTTCGATCGGCCGTGCCCGATGCCGCCATCGCCGTCGACGGCGTGCAGTTGCTGCTGGCCTGCACCGGGGACGACGCCCTGGGGCAGGCGTTGCGGGCGCTGGCAGCCGCCCGCGACAGCCAGGCCGTGGCCCGGCCCGCGGCGGTGCTGCATGTCGGTGGCGTGCTTCAGGGAGGACTGAGCGACGGTGCCGGCGCCGCGGTCCCGGTACTCGGCGGCGCCGCCGCGGGCCTGGCCAGTCGCCTGCTGTGCCAGGCCGGCGAGGGCGCGGTGCTGCTCACGCCGGCGGCCGCAGCGCGCTGTCGGGCCGAACTGGGTACATCGGCCGTGGCGGTGGCTCGGGGCAGTGGCGGCACCCCGTACCTGACCCTCGCGCCGCGGACCCTGCCGGCCCCGGTGCCCTTCGACGCGCGGGGCGCGGCGCCCGTGGCGCTCGCCGGCGCTGGCGCCGTTGCCCCGGGCAGCGTGCTCGGCAACCGTTACCAGGTGCTGTCCCTGCTGGGCAGCGGCGGCATGGGCGCGGTCTACAAGGTGCGCGACCTGGAGCTGGACGAGATCATCGCGCTCAAGCTGCTGCGGGCCGACGTCGCGCCGGATGCCACGCAACGCGAGCGCCTGAAGGACGAGATCCGGCTGGCCCGGCGCATCACCCACGGCAACGTCCTGCGCACCTTCGACTACGTCGAGATCGACGGCCAGCCCTGCATCTCCATGGAGTTCGTGCGCGGCATGACCCTGCGCTACCTGCTCGAGGCCAGCGGCCGGGTGCCGCCATCGGCCGGGCTGCGCATCGCCCGTCAGCTCGCCGCAGGCCTGGCTGCCGCCCACGCGGTCGGCGTCCTGCACCGCGACATCAAGCCGGAGAACGTCATCCTGGAGACCAGCGGCAACGCCAGGCTGATGGACTTCGGCATCGCCAGGCCGCTGCAGCGGCAGGGCGGGGGGCATACCGAGATCGGCAGCTTCGTCGGCACGCCGCGCTACGCCGCACCCGAGCAGATGGCGGGCGAGGACGTCGGCCCGGGGGCCGACCTGTACGCGCTGGGCGTGGTCATGTGCGAGATGTTCGGCGGCCGGTTGCCGCACGAGGGCGCCAACACCATGGATCTGTACGTCGCCAAGATGCGCGAGCAGCCGGTGCTGCCTTCGGCCCTGGGCGTGGCGTTGCCGCCCGGGCTCGAGGCGATCATCCAGCGCTGCCTCGCGCTGGACCCCGGGCAACGCCAGGCCTCGGCGGTGGAGCTGCAGCAGGCGCTGGCCGGGGTGCGCGCATGAGCCGGGCCGCGATGTCCTCGCCACGGTCGGCGCGCGTCGGGGCGCTGCCGGGCGCCCTGGCGATCCTCTGGCTGGCCATGGCGGCGGCCGGCGCAGCGGCCCAGGATCCCTTCGATCCGCTTGCCGAGGACGAAGCGGCGCGGCGCTGGTCGTTCACCGGCGACCTGCAGGTCCGCGGCGAACACACATCGGGCCTGCCCAACGGGCGCGCCGACCTGGAGCGTGCCCGCGGGCGCCTGCGCCTGGGCCTCGACGGCTGGCTGGGCGAGCGGCTCGAGGCAGGCGCCTCGGTCAAGCTGCTGGCTGCCAGCAGCGGCAACCAGGACACCCGGATCAACAACGACAACGAGCGCGCCCGCGCATTCACGCTCGACCGGCTGGTCCTGCGCTGGCGCCTCGGCGAGCACACCCGGGCCACGCTCGGCAAGGACGCGCTGGCGCTCAGGCTGACGCCCCTGGTGTGGGATCCCGACCTGCGCCCGGCCGGCATCGCCATCGACCATGCGCTCGCCGTCGGCGATTTCGACCGCCTGACCCTGGCCGGGGGCTACTGGGCCGGCCAGCACCTGTTCGGCGACCAGTCGCGGATCGCCGCCGCCCAGGTCGGCTGGCTCTGGCGCGAAGGGGCGCCGGTCAGCGCCTCGGCGCACCTCGCACTGCTCGATTTCGATCGCCTGGAGGCGCTGGCGCGCAACGGCCTCGCCCGCACCAACCGGGTCGCCGGCGGCCGCCTGGTCAGCGATTTCCGTCTGCTCGACCTGCTGGTCGAGGGCCGCCTGGCGCTCGCCGGTCGACCGCTGCGGGCGCGCCTGGACCTGGTGCGCAACCTCGGCGCCGAGGACCTGCGCGACGGCGCCCGCTTCGACCTCACCCTGGGCGACTCGACGCAGGCGCGCGGCTGGGAGCTGGGTTGGGCGGTGCAGCGCTTCCAGCGCGACGCCGTGCTGGCCGCCTTCAGCGACGACGACTGGTGGTTCCACAGTTTCGCCCGCGGCCATTCGCTGTGGTTCGCCTATGCGCTCGATGCGCGCTGGCGGCTGCGCCTGAGCGGGTTCCGGGAGACCCGCGACGGCCTGTCGGAACCGACCGACCGCCTGCTGCTCGACCTCGAGGCGCGCTGGTAGCGGGGCCCGCCGACCGACTGCCGGATGAACGGCGGTCGCCGCGGGAAGCGCAGCTCATCGGCGATACAGCCCTGGCTTGATATGGCTTGCCCCGTCGACGACGAGAGGTGCGCCATGTCCGATCTTCCGGTGACCGGTGAGGTTTCCAACAGCAAGCTGGTGGCGGTATTCGCTGCGGCCACCGCCGCCCGCGACGCCGCGGCGCTGGCGGTGGCCAGGCTGCCGCTGCAGCCTGCGCAGGTCAGGGTGATCGCGCCGGGCGCCGCGGATGTCGGCCTCCAGCTCGAGCCCGAGGGTGGCGGGATCCGGCGCACCCTCATCGTCGCCCACCTCTGGCTGGGCCTGGCCGGAATCGTCGCTGGTGCCCTGCTGTTCGTCCTGCTGGTCGTGACCGGCGTGCCGTTCGTGGTCAGCTCGCCCTGGGCGGCGGGCCTGGCGCTGGTCGGCTTCGGTGCCGTAGCCGGCCTGCTGCTGGGCGGCCTGGTGTCGCTGCGACCGGACCATGACCCCTACATCCACGCCACCCGCGATGCCCTTGCGACCGGCCGCACCGCGGTGGTCGTGCATGCGCTGTCGTCCGCGCAGCGCGCGCAGGCGGCCGAACTGATGGCAGCGCAAGGCGGCGAGGTGACCCAGACCCTGTGAGCGGCTCCGTGCCCGCAGACCGCCACGATGCCGCTTCCCGGCCGCGGCCGGGAAGCGAGGCGGAGCGCCGGACCGGTCGCGTCCGGCCTCTATGGATAATGCTTGCCGTGCTGCTGGCGGCGCTGCTCCTCCTGCGCCTGCTGCTGCCTGACCTGGTGCGCGACACGATCAACGCGCGGTTGGCATCGATGGACGAGTACAGCGGCCAGGTGGACGAGGTCGGCCTGGCCATCTGGCGCGGCGCCTACACGCTGGAAGGGCTGCGCATCATCAAGGACGGCGGGGACGTCCCTGTTCCGTTGCTGGAGGCGCCCGCGGTCGACATCTCGGTGAGCTGGAAGGACCTTTTCAGAGGCGCGGTTGTCGCCGAGGTGGGGTTCCAGTCACCGGTGCTGCATTTCGTCGATGGCTTCACCGGCGGCGACTCTCAGACTGGAACCGGCGTCGACTGGCGGACACGCCTGGCCGGCCTGGTGCCCATCCGCATCGACGAGGTGGTGGTCCGCGAGGGTCGGGTGGTCTTCCACAACTTCGTGTCCGATCCGCCGGTGACCCTGGAAGCGACCCAGGTGGAGGCGAGTGTCGACAACCTGACCAACGTCCGCGCTGCCGAGGGCGACCGCGTCGCGGAGCTCGCGGCGACGGCGCGGTTGTTCGGGAGCGCCGACCTGGAGGCGTCGGCCTCGTTCGATCCGATCGGCAGTCCCGACAGCTTCAGCTTCGCGCTTCGCATCCTGGACATCGATCTGACCCGGATCAACGACCTGGCGCGAGCCTATGCGGCGCTCGACTTCGAGTCAGGCAACGGCGAATTCGTCATGGAGCTGGAAGCCAGGGACCGACGGCTCTCCGGCTATGCCAAGCCGCTGCTGCAGAATCTGCAGATCTTCAGCTGGCGCAGCGACGTCCGCGAGGGCAGCCGGAACCCGCTCCGGATCGCCTGGGAAGCGCTGGCCGAAGGGGTAACCCGCGTCTTCCGCAACCCGCCGGCCGACCAGTTCGGCACCCGCATCGAGATCGGCGGCGAGCTCGGCGATGCCGAACTCGGCACCTGGGACGCGATCGTCGGCATCCTCCGCAACGCCTTCGTCGAGGCCCTGCAGCCCTATTTCGAGGACGCCTGGCTGCCGCGTCGCCCCGACGACGGCTGATCCGGGCGAACGCCCGCCAGCGCCTCCCGGGCCTGGTCGAGGAACAGTTCGACCAGACGGTCGGCCTCGGGCGCCAGGTGCTCCAGGCTGGTCTGTCCCTTGTTCATCATCACCGAGACCACCAATCCGAGGTCGGGATAGATCGCGAAGTAGGAGGTGCTGCCCACGGCGGTGCCGTGATGACTCCAGAGGCGCGTCACCAGGGCGCCATCGAACAGGGATTTCTCCGCGCTGACGCGGATGCCCAGGGCGTAGCCCTGGGGACTCCCGCTGCCGTCGGCCAGGGTCTGGGGCGTCAACACCTGGGCGCGGGTGCCGGCGCCGACCAGGCCATCGGCCAGGAACGCCTGCCCCAGGCGCACCATGTCCGACGGCGTCGACAACATGCCGCCGGCGGGGTAGCGGATGCTGTTGTCGACCGGATCGGCGTACTTCCAGCGGCCGTCCTCGACCTCGTGGAAGGCGACCGTGCGCGGGTCCGCGGCACCGGCCACGTCGGCGGCGCTGTCGGCCATCGCCAGGGGCCGGAACACGGCCTTCTCCACGAAGGCGTTGAACGGCATTCCGGCGGCGCTCTCGATCGCCGCGCCGGCCAGATTGCTGCCATAGCTGCTGTAGCGGAACGCGCTGCCCGGGGCCGCCAGCAGCGGCCGGTCCTGGAACACCGACAACGCCGCCGTCACGGACTCGAAATGGCGACGGTTGCGATGCTCCCAGACCGGGAAGCACAGGCACAGGCCGTAATCGGGCACGCCGGCCAGGTGGCTGATCGCCAGCCGCGGGGTGACCGCCTGGTAGTGGTCGGGCAGGGCGGGCAGGTAGTGCCGGACGGAACGGTCGATGTCGATGCGGCCTTCGTCCATGAGCACCGCCAGGGCCATCGCGGTGACCGCCTTGGAACTGCTGCCGATCCGGAAGCGGGCGTCCAGGCCGACCGGCTTGCCGGTGCCGGCATCGGCCAGGCCGACCGCACCGGCCCAGGCCTGCTGGCCGTCGACCATGACCGCGGCCGAGAGTGCGGGCGCCTGCAGGCGCCCTCGGGCCTCCCGAAGCAGCGCGTCGGCGCGCCCGGCAACGCCGACCCAGTGCGGCGCCGAGGTGCCGACCGCGGGGGGCTCGTCACCGGGGAGGTCGTGCCAGCCCAGCGTCCAGGTGAACACCGGTTCGAACAGGCGCAACACCAGCCAGGCGAGGGCGAGCAGCAGACCGAGGGCCAGCCAGCGGCCAGGGCGCCTTGAACGGGACGCGGACTTCATCAAGATTCCTTGTGAAGGGAGAGGGAGTGGGTGACCGTTCCGGGATGCGGTCAAGGTGCGGGGGGCGCGCCGTCGCGCCAGAAGAAAACCTCGTCGACGGTCCGGCCGAAAAAGTGCGCCAGGCGCATGGCCAGTTCCAGGGACGGCGCGTAGCGGCCACCCTCCAGGGCAACGATGGTCTGACGGGTGATGCCGACCGCCCGGGCCAGGGCGTCCTGGCTGAGCTCGCCGTGCTCGAAGCGCAACCGGCGCAGGTGGTTGCCGACCGGCGTCCCGGACCTCACGCGGGCGGCGCCTCGCCGGCGGCGTCGGCCTCGGCCTCCCGGGTGTACAGATGCAGGCGCACGGCGAAGTTGACCAGGACGTGCGCGAGCAGGATCAGGATGAGAAGGTGCGCCAGCATGGGTTGGCTGGCGCGGGCGAGGGCGGTGCCGGCGCCGAAGCCCAGGCCCAGGATCAGGGCCACCAGCATCGCCAGCAGCGCGCCATGGGCCCAGCGCCAGCCCAGGCTGGCGATCGCGGCGTCGCGCTCGTCCTGGCGGGGCGCCGGATCGCGGGCGATCGCGTAGCTGAGCAGCGCGCCCAGGATCAGGGTCCAGCTGTCGGTCGCGATGGCGTGGCCCAGGGCGCCATGCATGTCGAACGCGGGTGCCAGCATCCAGGTGCCCATCGCCAGGTGCCCGGCGAGCACGCCGTGACTGGCCAGGCCGTGCCAGAGCGCGCGCTCGGGCGATCCGGTCGCCTCGGCAGGCGGCTGCCGTTGCCAGTGACGACGGGCAAGGCCGGCACTCGTCAGCATCAGCAGCAGGCCGATCGCGCCAGGACGAACCGGCAACTGTCCGGTACCGGAGGCCAGCAGGGCGCCCACGGCCAGGGTGGCGATGAGAATCAACAGGATGCGTGGCACAGGTGTCTGGTTGACCGGATAATGTGTCCGGTAAACCATACATCCCGAGGCGGCCCGCCACAAGCGGGATCGGATGCCTGGCGGGGCGCCGCAGGCGGCACCAGCGGACGGGAGGTCCTCCGAAACAGCGCGGGATGTTGCCGACGCTCGCCATGGGATGGTCGACGACACCCAGGCCAGCAACCGGCATCGATGCGCCGGAACTCACCGGTGTCGTACTTCCATGGACCGGGCAGGCCCGATCCTGGCCCCCTGATCGCAGGGCGAGGCTATTCGAACCCGCTGGCGAAGATCCGCTCGCCTGCCACCGACCAGAGCTCATAGCCGCTGCCGGCGCCGAACGCGCCGAAGTACAGGCGGCCGGCCATCGGCACGGGCTCGTAGGGAAAGGCGCTGCAGCGGCCGGGGCGCATCGCGTCCGATGCCAGCCGGGTGCCGGCCGGGGTGCCGTCGCTGCGCCACAGCTCGTAGCCATGGAGATCGTCCCGGCCCTGGAACCACAGCTCGCCGTCGAACACGGCGGCGTCGAGCGGGTACCAGGGCTCGTCGCCCGGAAAATCGCGGATCAGCGTGGTTCCGGCCGGCGTGCCGTCGCTGCGCCACAGCTGGGTGCCGGTATCGCTCGGCATGTTGAAGAAGTACAGCGCACCGGCCATTTCCCGCAGCGTCCACAGCTCGTTGGCGGTCCCGCCGTCGATCTCCAGCACCCTGGTGGTGCCGGCCGTGGTGCCGTCGCTGCGCCACAGGCCATAGCCGATGTCGTCCTCGGAGGCGGCGAAGTACAGGACATTGCCGATCGCGGTCATGGCGTACGGATCGCCATCGTTCGGGCCGGGCTGGATGTCGCGGACCAGCCAGGTGCCGGCCTCGGTGCCGTCGCTGCGCCACAGCTCGAAGCCGTTGGCCGCGGTGCGCGCCGAGAAGTACAGCACGCCGCTCATCGCGGCCATGAACTGCGGCGCCGAATTGCCGGCGCCGGGCTGGATGTCCTTGACCATGCTGGTACCGGCGGCCGTGCCGTCGCTGCGCCACAGCTCGAAGCCGTGCACGCCATCGGTGGCGCTGAAGTACAGCGTGTTGCCGAGCACGAACAGTTCCTGCGGATTGCTGCTGCCGCTGCCCGGCACGAGATCGGCGACCATGACCGTGCCGGCCTCGGTGCCGTCGCTGCGCCACAGTTCGCGGCCGTTGGCGGCCGTGGTGGCGGAAAAGTAGGCGATGCCGCCCATGGTCACGAACCCGGCGGGCGAGGACCCGGATCCGCCGGGATTGATGTCGCGGACCAGGGTGGTGCCGGCGAGGCTGCCGTCGCTCTTCCACAGTTCGCGGTTGACGGCGGTCAGCTCGGAGTGGCTGAACAAGACGCCGCCGCCGAAAGGATGCAGGGACGCCGGCCCCGGGCTGCCCAGCGAGGGGCCGATGTCGCGGGTCAGGCGGGTGCCTGCCGCGCTGCCATCGCTGACCCACAGCTCGGCGCCGGTCACGCCGTCATTGGCGCGGAAGAACAGCCGGTTGCCGGACACCGTCAGCACTTCCGGTGTCGCGTTCATCGTGGCAGGTTCCGGGTTGGCCAGCAGCGTGGTGCCGGCGGCCGTGCCGTTGCTGCGCCACAGTGACCTGCCATACACATCGCTCCAGCCCTGGAACAGCACATGCCCGTCCAGCGCGGCCAGCGCGCCGGGGCGGGAGTCGCCGCTGCCGGGGAACAGGTCGCGGACCAGCACCGTGCCTGCCATGCTGCCGTCGGTGCGCCAGAGCTCGTCACCGGTGGCGGGTTCGGACGCGCCGAAATACACGGTGTTGCCGACCGCCAACCCAAGGCCGATGCTCGACCAGCCCGAGCCGGCGCCGGGCGCGATATCGCGCAGCATGAAGGTCCCCGCTGCCGTACCGTCGCTGCGCCAGGGCTCCCTGCCTGTGCCCGGCGCGGTCGCGCCGAACACGAGGTAGTCCTGCGCGGCATACAGGCGGGTACCGCTCGACGACAGACCGCTGGCAGTCCCCGGATCGATGTCCAGCACCATGAAGGTCCCGGCTGCCGTGCCGTCGCTGCGCCAGAGCTCCCAGCCGTTCGCGGGTGTCGACGCGGCAAAGTGCAGGATCCCGCCCAGCGGCGCCCAGGGATTACTGCCGAGCCCGTCGGCGGCACCGGGGTTGATGTCCAGCACCAGGCTGGTGCCGGCGGCGGTGCCGTCGCTGCGCCACAGCTCCCGGCCGCTGGCACCTGTCGTGCCGGGGAAGAACAGCGTGCTGCCGATCGCGATCATCTGGCCGGAATGACCGCTCTGGTTGGTCGCCGGATTGATGTCCACGACCATCGTCGTGCCGGCCGCGGTGCCATCCGAACGGAACAGCTCGAACCCGGTCGCCGTCGACGGGCTGGCCGCGAAGTACAGCGAGCCGCCCATGACGGTGAATCCGCGGGGGCTGGCGTCGCCGCTGCCGGGGAAAATGTCCCGCACCATGATCGTGCCGGCCTCGGTGCCGTCCGTGCGCCACAGTTCCCGGCCGTGGGTCGGCGTACGGCCATTGAAATAGACAACCCCGTTCAGCACCGCCGTCGACGACACCGACGCGAAACCGCCGAAGGGCCCGACCCCGGCAACGGGCCCTGGATAGACGTCCTTGATCATGACCGTGCCGGCCTCGGTGCCGTCGCTGCGCCACAACTCCAGGCCATGGATGCCATCGTCGGCGAAGAACAGCAGCAGATCGCCGAAGGCCGTCATCGCGGCGGACTGCTGGCCCAGGCCGCTGGCCGACCCGGGCCGGATGTCCTTGACCATGCGCGTGCCCGCGGGCGTGCCGTCGCTGACCCACAGCTCGAGGCCGGTGCAGTCGCTGGACGCGGCGAAGTACACCCGGTTGCCGACCTGGATCGCCTCGCCGAACTCGGCGTCGGCCGGTATCGGGTTGATGTCGGCGATCAGGCCGGGTACCACGGCCAGCGCCGGCGGCGTGCATGCCACGGACAGCCAGAACCACACCAGGGCGCACCGGAAGGCGGACGAGGACGAACGGACAGGCATGGACGGACTCCCTTGATGCCCCGACAGATGGGTTGCCGGCATGGCGCAGGAAACGACCGTGGTGTCGCATGCCGGCCACGGCACGGACCATCGGACCGGATGCTTCGTGGGTCGCTGCTGCGGCCGCTGCCATCCGTGCGAGGGCGTGGTGCGCTCCGGTGGGCCTGACCGGGCGCGTTCCGCAGGCGGTCCTGGATGACCGGCGCTCCGGGCACGTCGCCCGGATCCTCCCGGCGCGCTTCGGCATCCGGGGCGCTATCGTGATGAACCCTGCATTCCCCGATCCGCCATGACCATCGTCCTCACCGAGTTCGCGCGACGGCGCCTGTTCCCGCGCGAGCCCCGGCGCAACGCCATCCAGGACTGCACGCCCGAGGCCTTCGAGCGGCACCTCAACAGCCAGCCGCCCGAGCGCATCCTGCCCGGCTACGCGCCCTTCTGCGTGCTGCACGTGCACCGCAACTGGACCTCGACACGCTGCCTGACCGTGCCGGTCACGGCGGCCAACCGGCATCTGTTGCGCTCCGGCTACGAGGCCCGCAACGACGCCGAACTGCCGGTCCTGGTGCGCTGGTTCGAGGGCGTGGAGCCGCCGGTGGCCGAGTACCTGCTGGCGATCCTGTACGACCGCGCGCAACTGGCGCGGGAGGGCACCGTCATCCAGGCGGAGTGGGGCGTGGTCGGCTGCCTCTACACGGCCAGTCCGGAGGAGATCCCGATGGCGCCGGCGACCCTGCTGCGCAACGCCCTCGGTGTGGCGGAGGGTGGCTCGGGCGTGGCGATCGACCGCGCTGCCTACGCGCGCAGCGTGGCGTACTGGGAGCACCACGCCAACTGGCGGGCATGATCGGGCCCGGTCACTCGTCGGCCAGCCAGCGCTCCCACGCCGCTTCCAGGGCGTCCACCGTCGCCGGCAAGCCATGGGCCGGGCCGGATGCGGCCAGCCAGTCGTCGAAGGACCGGCCCCCGGCCAGGGCCGTGGCGATCGCACCGAACACCGACGTGCCGCCGTGCGTCTCGAGAAAATCGGCGAAGCCCCGGGCCTGCGCGTAGAAGACGGCACCCTGGTCCGCCAGCGAACGGGCCTGTTCGCCGCTGACCACCTGGACGAAGGTCTCCCCGGACCGCTCCGCTCCGGCCGTCCGGGCCGCTGCCTGGGTCAGGGCCCAGGCCCGCAGCGGGTGGTCGCCCGCGAGGAAACCGGACAGGGGCGGCAGGGCCGCTCCATCGCGCGCCTCGCGCAGGGCGGTTCGGCGCGACCGGGCGAGCTCCGGGTCTTCCAGCAGGACGGCGGCCACCTCATCCAGCCAGTCCGGTCCCGGCCCCCCGTAATGCTGAGCGCCATCGGCCGCCGGTCCCGACAGCGCGTCGGGCCAGAAGCCCGAGATCAGGAGCAGGTGGCCGATCTCGTGCCGCAGCGCCCCCCGGTTGACCCCGGAAGCGCCCACCTGGCCCCCGGAAGCCGCCAGCGCCTGGGCCAGGGCCTGCTCGACGCGATCCGGCGTGGCCAGCTCGCCGAGCTGCCGGGTGATCGCGCCACGAAGGTGCTCCCGGCGCAGCGCCTGCCGCTCGTCCGGGTCCAGCCACGGCAGCAGCCACTGCGCGCCCGCCGCGCGCAGCACCTGGCGCTGCGCCTCGTCGATACCGCCCGATGTCCCCACCGCCAGCACGGCACCGCGCGCCGGCACGCGCCCGAAATGGCGGAGAAAGCCCTCGCCCGCGAGCGCGGCGTCGGCCGCCAGCCGCTCGGCGTCCTCGGCCGTCCGCGCGTAGAACCAGCCGGCCGGCGTGACGAGGCAGGCAGGAAGCGGGTTGCCGGGCAGGGCGGGGCAGGACGGGGCGGCCGGGACCGGAACGGCCGCCACGAGCGCGACAAGGCAGCACAGGAGCGTCACCGCATTCTTCGATCGATTCATGGTCTTCCCTGGTGTTCGCGTTTTCCCCGGACCGGCGGCCGAGGGTCCGTCCCGGGCGGACGGTCGAGTGCCAAGATGTCCGTTGCCGGGCAACGGTCGCAGGGGCGGGTCGCGGCGGCACCGGGTCCGGGCTGGCCCCGCAGCGGGCTCCTGCCGGGGCCTGGCAGTCCCCCGGCGCCCGGGGGCAGGGCGGACGGCGCGGCGATGCCCGATGTCCGGAAAGGTGGGACATGGCAAACCAGCCGTTGTGTTCGCGTGTACTGGAGTGGACGCTGCCAATCGGACCCACCGGCCCGATGCGTCCCGAGGAGGTCGCTTGGCCATTCCCCTGACCGCGTTCAACGGTGCCACCGCGGCGCCGCCGGTGGCGATGCCGCTGATGATCAGCGCCGGCGATTCGCTGATGTGGGGCCAGGGCCTGCTGCCGGGCAACCGTTTCCGGGAGCGGGTCAGGGCGCGCCTTCAGGCAGACCTGCAGGCGGTGGTCTCGGAGTTGTCCCTCGCGCGATCCGGTGCCCGCTGCACGCCGACGCCGATCCCGGCGTCCAACACCTCGGTCGACCCCGTCGACCAGGCATTGCGCGGGGAACTGCTGGACGCCACGGCCCCGTTCATCCGCCCGTTCTACAGCCCGGACGGCTTCGTCCGGGAACTGCCCGGCGCCATCCCCACCACGCTGCGGCAACTCGAGGCGGCGCACGGGATGCTGCAGGCGCCCGGCAACGGCAGCGACCCGGCCGCCGTGCGCCTGATCCTGCTCGACGGCGGCATCAACGACACCCGGATCTTCAGCATCCTCTCGCCGGCCACCGCGATCGCCGAGGGTGGGCCGCTGGCGTCCTGGGAGGCCTGGCTGTTCGCCGCCGCCCTGCAGGTCCGCGCCAAGATGCTGGAGACCCTGCGCTTCGCGCTGGGCGCCTTCCCCGGCGCCGCGATCGTGGTGAACGGCTACTTTCCGATCTTCTCCTGGTACTCGCGCGCGGCGCTGCTGCGGGTGCAGGCGACGGCGGCGATGTTCGCGACGCCGGGCGGCCCCTGGATCGCCCCGGCCTCGCTGGCGGCGGTGGCGCGGGCCTCGCGGATCTGGCAGGTCGCCAGCAACCACCGTCTGCGCCAGGCGGTGGCGATGGCCGAGGCCGAGTTCCCCGGGCGCGTCGTGCGGTTCGCGCGCTCCGGCATCGAGGGACCGCGGTGCCTGTTCGGGCCCTCGACGATGCTCTGGGATTTCGACGGCAGGATCGACGCGCTGCCGGTGGATCTGCTCGACGTCGCCATGCTGCTTGCCGGCGTGACGCCGCAGGACGAGGTCGCGGCGCAACGTCGCGCCGCCGTGACCGCGGCGGGCTATGCCAGCCTGGCCGCGGAATTCGAGGCGATCATGGCCTCGGTCGGGCACCCGAATGTCGCGGGCGCCCGGGACTATGCCGACGCGATCGTCGACGAGCTGGAGTTCGCCGGCGTGCTGGCGGCCAGCCGGGGACCGTGCGAGCAGGCGGCGGCGCGGCGCCGCCGACGCTGCACGGCCTGGCGCGACGGCTGGGATTTCGGTGCGATGCGCCTGCGTACCGGCATGGAATCGGCCTGCCAGGGCGCGGCGGGCGGACTGTTCGGCGTTGCCGGACAGGCGCTGGGCGCCGCCGGCGCCGCCTGGGACCGCATGGCCGGCCGGCCGGCGGCGGCCGCGGCCTGTTTCGACGGTACCGCCGCCGAGCTGGCGGCCTGCGCGGCGACCGAGGCGACCGCCATCGCCGGCTGCAACGCCGACCTCGCCGCCGCCCTTGCCGGCCCGTGCAACATCACCTGCACGCAGTTCACCGGCTGCAACGCCTTCGGCGCCTTCGATCCCCGACGCTACGCCTGCCGGACCGCGCGCGCCGGCTGCGTGGCCCTGGCCGCGACCCGGCGGCTGGCCTGCCGGGCCGGCGCCGAGGCGCAACGGGCGGCCTGCGTGGCGGCCGCGGTAGCCGTCGGCGTCGCCTGTCGCGCGGCGGCCGTCGTGGCCGCCACCGGCTGCGCCGTGGTCGAAGTCGTGGCGGGCGTGGTCGACCTGGTCGTGGCGGCCTCGGCGCTGGCGGTCGCCGCCGGCACCGCGGTGCTCGGTGTCGCCGTGGTGGTCGCCTGCCGGCTCGCCCAGGCGGTGGTGGCGGTTGCCGGCAACCTGGTCGGTTGGGCCGGGCAGCGGTTGTGCGGCCTGCTGGGTCAGGTGGCCCAGGTCGGCTGCCTTGCCGGCAGCCTGGCAGCGACGATGTTCGGCGCCGTGCGGAGCGCGCGCCGATGACCGGCCGGCACGAGCATCGGGACACGCCGTCGCCGGCATCGGGCAGGCCCCACCGCTGCCTGCCGTGCAGCCTCGCCGGGCTGGGGCTGCTCGCCGCGCTGGCCATTGCGGCCGTGCTGCTGCTGCGCTGAGGCGGCCGTCGGCCCGCCCCGGCCCGTGCATTGCGGGCCGGACGGCTGGGGCAGCTCAGCGATGCTGCGTCGCGCCATTCGACGGGTCAATGGATCGCATCGGATCAATCGATTTCAGTCGCAGTTCATCCAGGACTAGGCTGCAACGACCGCAGCAGACCCCAAGGGAGACACCGATGATCAGGACCAAGACCCTCGTGCTGGCGCTCGCCGCCGCACTCGGATCCACCGCCGCCGTCCACGCCGAAAGCGTGCAGACCATGGCGCAGCAGGGCGAGATTCCGGTCCGTTCCATGGGCAACCAGGACTGGTGGCCGCAGCGGCTCGATCTTTCGCCGCTGCGCCAGCACTCGCCCACCTCCAACCCGTACGGCCCCGACTTCGATTACGCGGCGGCCTTCGCCACGCTCGACCTCGACGCGGTCAAGGCCGATCTGCGGGCGCTGATGACCGATTCGCAGGACTGGTGGCCGGCCGACTACGGCCACTACGGACCGTTTTTCATCCGGATGGCCTGGCACAGCGCCGGCACCTACCGGACCTTCGACGGCCGCGGCGGCGCCGACGGTGGCCAGCAGCGCTTCGAGCCGCTCAATTCCTGGCCGGACAACGTCGCCCTGGACCGCGCCCGGCGCCTGATCTGGCCGGTCAAGCAGAAGTACGGACGGGCGATCTCCTGGGCCGACCTGATGGTGCTGACCGGCAACGTCGCCCTGGAGTCGATGGGCTTCTCGACCTTCGGCTTCGCCGGCGGCCGGACCGACGACTGGGAGGCCGACATCACCTACTGGGGCCCGGAGAACAAGTGGCTGGAGGACGCCCGCTACAGCGGCGACCGGCAGCTGCAGCGGCCGCTGGCGGCGGTGCAGATGGGCCTGATCTACGTGAACCCGGAAGGCCCGAACGGCAATCCCGACCCGATCGCGGCGGCCCGCGACATCCGCGAGACCTTCGGCCGCATGGCCATGAACGACGAGGAGACCGTGGCCCTGATCGCCGGCGGCCACACCTTCGGCAAGGCCCACGGCGCGCACAAGCCGGACGACTGCCTGGGTCCCGACCCGGCCGGATCGCCGATCGAGCAGCAGGGCCTGGGCTGGGAGAACAAGTGCGGCACCGGCAACGCCGCCGACACCATCACCAGCGGCCTGGAGGGCGCCTGGACGGTCAACCCGATCGCCTGGACCACCAACTACCTGGACAACCTGTTCGCCTTCGAATGGGTGCAGACGCGCAGCCCGGCCGGCGCCATCCAGTGGATTCCGGCCGACGGCCAGGCCGCCAACCTGGTGCCGGACGCCCACGATCCGAGCAAGCGCCACGCGCCGATCATGTTCACCACCGACCTGTCGCTGCGCGAGGACCCGGCCTACCGCGAGATCGCCCTGCGCTTCAAGGAGAATCCCGACCAGTTCGCCGACGCCTTCGCGCGGGCCTGGTTCAAGCTGACCCACCGCGACCTTGGGCCGCGCAGCCGCTACCTGGGCAGCCACGCCCCGGACGTCGACCTGATCTGGCAGGACCCCCTGCCCGAGGTCGACCATCCGCTGGTCGACGACCGCGACATCGCCAGCCTGAAGTCGCGGATCCTGGCCAGCGGCCTGACCGTTCCGCAACTGGTCCGCGCCGCCTGGTCGTCCGCGGCCAGCTATCGCGGCAGCGACATGCGCGGCGGCAGCAACGGCGCCCGCGTGCGCTTCGCGCCGCAGAAGGACTGGGACGCCAACGACCCGGCCGAGCTGGCCCAGGTGCTGTCGGCGCTGGAGCGCATCCAGGCCGACTTCAACCGCGGCCAGCGCGGCGGCAAGCGGGTGTCGATGGCCGACCTGATCGTGCTCGGCGGCGTCGCCGCGGTCGAGAAGGCGGCGCGCGACGGCGGCCATGCGGTCACCGTGCCGTTCACGCCGGGACGTGCGGACGCCACCACCGAGCAGACCGACGCCGGCTCGTTCGAGCCCATGGAGCCCACCGCCGACGGCTTCCGCAACTGGTACGGCGAGGGCAACCTGCTGTCGCCGGCCGAGGCCCTGGTCGAGCGCGCCAACCTGCTGACCCTGACGGTGCCGGAGATGTCGGTGCTGGTGGCCGGCATGCGCATGCTCGACGCCAACGCCGGCGGCGCCCGGCACGGCGTGTTCACCGATCGCCCCGGCACCTTGAGCAACGACTTCTTCGTCAACCTGGTCGACATGTCGACCCGGTGGCAGAAGGCGGAAGGGCAGGAGGGCCTGTACGAAGGACGCGACCGCGCCAGCGGCGAGCTGAAGTGGACGGCGACGCCGGTCGACCTGATCTTCGGCTCGCACTCCGAGTTGCGCGCGGTTGCGGAGGCCTACGCCGCCAACGACGGTCGGGAGCAGTTCGTCGAGGACTTCGCGCGCGCCTGGGCGAAGGTGATGGACCTCGGCCGCGGCTGATCCTGGTTCCCGCGCGGGAGAACGGCGGCGCTTCGCGCCGCCGTTCTCTTTCCGCCGGGGGGCGGCAAGGGGGCCGGCGGGCCTGCCTGTACCGCCGTTCAGTCCGGGGCCGGGGCTCGACGCCGCCGCCACGGCACGAACGACATCGTGCCTGCGTGAGAACGCATGGCCCACCACGTCCGCGTCGCGCCGCCCTGCTCGCCCTGCTGATGCTGGCGCTGGCCTACTGGGCGCTGTCATCGGGTCGGATCCAGGTGCCGGAACGGCTCGACCCCTGGGCGCCTCTGGATGTCGCCGCGGCCCCCAACCTGCTGACGTCCTTCAAGCTCGCCCGCGCCAGCGCCGATCCGGCCGCCTGCCGCGCCGCACTGGCGACGGCCCGGTGGCGGACGACACCGCTTCCGGATCGCGCGACCGGCCCCGGCTGCGGATTCGAGAATGCGTTCCGCATCGAGCGCACCTCGGTGGCGGTCGGCGAACCCTTCAGCCTGAGCTGCCGGGCGGCCCTGTCGCTGGCGATGTGGGAGCGGCACGCCCTGCAGCCGGCGGCGCTTGCCCGCCTCGGCAGCGAGGTGCGCGCGATCGAGCACCTGGGGAGCTATGCCTGCCGCAACCTCTACGGCGAGGAGGGCCGCCGCCGCAGCCGGCATGCCACCGCCGATGCCGTGGACCTCGCCGGCTTCGTTCTGGCCGACGGCCGGCGGATCCGCGTGCTGCACGACTGGCACGCCGCGCCCGGGGCGGCCGGCGCGTCCGAGCAGGCAGCCGGCGTCACCGACGAGGCGCGGTTCCTTCGCGAACTGCGCGACGGTGCCTGCCGCTGGTTCGATGCCGTGCTGGGCCCGGACTACAACCGCGCGCATGCCGACCACTTCCATTTCGACCGCGGTCGCGCGCGGATCTGCCGCTAGCGGCGGCGGGCCCCGACCGGACCGCGGCCCGGCTGGCCCTGGCGGGGTCGCGGTCGCGCCTTCGCAGGTGCCGGCGCGCGGTGGCGTCGGTGGTCGGCGGCGCCCCCGCAGCCCTGCGGCTGGACCCGGACCCGCGCCATACTGTGCGGCCATCCGGTGGGTCGGTCCATGCGCATCCTCGACTTCAGCACCTGGCAGGGCGTGGCGTTCTCGATCGTCGCGCTGGCCCTGATCACCCTGATCGGCGTCGGCATCCGCCTGCTCGTCATGCAGACCATCCAGGTCAGGCGGCAACGCGAGAACCGCCAGATCAACGAGCGGCTGCGCACGCTGATCGCCGCCTACAAGGTGCTCGGCGGGTCCTTCACCGGCAATCTCGAGGTCGATCCCACCCACCTTCGCGAGCTGCGCCAGCGGGCCGCGGCCGCACGCGGGCAGGATCTGCAGGGCGAGCCGGAGGGCGAGGGCGACGACGAGGAGTCCCCCGGCGGCAGTTCCGACCGCACCCGGCGCATCCGCGACGCGGTCGAGGGCGCGCTGTCCGACATCCTGCTGCTGGGCACCGACGAGCAGGTTCGCCTGGCCGCGCAGGCGGCGTCCGACCTGGTCGCCGGGCGCCGGGTGCGGACCGCGCCCCTGGTCGCCTCCCTGCGCGCCTTCATCCGCGAGGTCCTCGACCTGGAACCCATCCCGGCTGGCCTGGAGATGCCGCCACAGGGCCCGACCCGGCCGGCGGCCGGCGGCCGGGGCGGCGGTCCCGGCGGTCGCGGCGGTGGCGCTGGCGGGGGCGCTGGCGGGGGCGCTGGCGGGGGT